>Ga0164296_1001007_pt1 | contig 31555 bp, 10 predicted proteins | sample GEODES057metaG_FD_113533 | JGI IMG/M metagenome (GOLD analysis project Ga0164296, IMG submission 113533) | Dystrophic lake water microbial communities from Trout Bog Lake, Wisconsin, USA - GEODES057 metaG | ecosystem: Environmental > Aquatic > Freshwater > Lake | place: USA: Trout Bog Lake...
ACCGGTGACTTTGGCCAAATATTTCCGGGCTTCATCAAGGTGCCCTTGTGCTGTCACAGTCATTTCTTCATGTTTATGATCATGTAGCTGTTGTTCACAAGCGTGACAGGTCTTATTAGCCAATTTGGCGAGCTCGCCGTCATACTTCGTGACGCTCCGCTCCGCTTGCGCTGTCGCGCTATCTAACGTAGCACGTTCCTTATTTAGGCTTTTCAGCTTCGCTGCCTTTTCTTCATAGGCTTTTAGCTCCGCATGCTTCGCAAGCTCAGCTTCGATATCTACGCCTTCAAGTTCTACAATACTTTTGCCCAGCTTTTCAAGGTCTTGTGCATGCTGATTACGCCATGCACTTTGTCTTGTTAAAATACCATCGATGCTTTTTTGTATGTTTTCATTACTGCGTTTAATTGCTTCTATATTAGCGGTTTCTTGAGTAATTGATTCTTTAGTTATTCGGATTTGTTCTTTTAATAGTTCGGCTTTTTCACTTAAAAGGGTAATACCTAGTAGTTGTTCAATGATTACTCTTTGATCATTGGTACGCATACTAAGAAACGGCTCTGTGTAAGTGTTTAGTGCTACAATATGCTTGAACATATCGTGGCTCATACCAATTAGATCATCTAAATCTTTTTGTGTTTCACGCACATCACCTTGTGCATCATCGGTTTCTTCTACATCCTGTGCTTGATCGTTTACAAAGAATTGTAATATGTTAGGTTTACGTCCTCGTTCTATACGATAGTCTATTCCATTTTTTTCAAATGCTAAGGTAACTAACATATTTTTAGTATTGATCTTATTGATAAGATTATCTTTTTTGATGTTAGTTAATGCTTGGCCAAACAAGGCAAAACTTAACGCATTGACAATAGTGGTTTTTCCTGTACCATTTCTGCTACCTGCGTCATCGCCGCCTTGATCTAAGTTTTCACCTAGTACAAGCGTTAAGTTTTCTTGTGCAAAATTCACTGCTTGGGTTTGGTTACCCACACTCATGAAGTTTTTTACTGTTAATTCTTTAAGATTTATACTCATAGGTCGTTATAAATTGCTAGTAATGTATTTTTGTCGTAAGTGTCGCTATCAATATTAATAATCTGACTGCTAACAATTTGATCAACACTTTCAAAACTCTGTACATCGATATTGGTATTAATTTCGATATCTTTCTTTTCTGCTATTAAAATCAATTCACGAACATCATAATCTGCCATAAACTTTTCTTTAACAAAGCTAGCTTCTTCGTAACTGATGTCTATATCCAGTGTAACACGTAAATGTTGCTTGGGCAATATAATTTGATCTGCACGATCAATCAATTCGCTTAGTTTGATAGTTCTAAATGTAGGTTGATTGGGCCACGTATGATATTCCGGGATTCCTCCCCATTCTAATACCATCATGCCGCGCTCATCGTCCCATGCATCGGCATAGTTATGCGGAAATGCATTACCGATATAGATCATATTCTTTTGTTGTTGTCGTTTGTGAAAGTGTCCACTGAATCCTAGTTCGTATCCTGTAAAACTATCAAGTTTTATCTCTCCATGATCCGGCATCTGTACCATTGCGTTCATGAAGAAGCTAGGTAGTTCGAAGTGTCCGAAGATGTATTTGCCGCCTTTTTTGCCGATACTTCGCCACTCTTCGCCCACCAGCCACGGACAAAGTGTGACATCTCCAATAGTAGTAGGCTCGTGTACCACAGTAACACCAGGAATATATTTTCCAAACTCCACAGAGTGTATGTCTCGTTTATCTTTATAATACAAATCATGATTACCAGGAAAGAAGTAGAACTGATCAAACGCTTGTCCCAACTTCTCCAAGGCCCTAAGGCTATAATCCATTGTAGTAATGTTAAGGCTATTACGATTATGATGCCAATCACCCATAAAGATACCTGTATCACAACCTTCCTCCTTTGCTTTAGCAATATACCAATCTACAAAGTCCTCACAGTCTTGGTTGTGAACGCTACTGTTAGACTTTAATCCAAAGTGGATATCTGTAAAACATGCTACTTTTTTGAATAAATTACTCACTACTCATATCCTCATTGTTGCGTTTCATTGCGGCCGCATGCTCTCCAGCACCGGTACGACTATAACTAGGATTCATTCCGTTCATTTCTAAAATGTCATCGCGGATGTTTTGATTACGTTTTTCTGTATTAATAACACGAACGAAGCTGTTGGTAACAGCCGCAGTAAAGTATGCAAACGGATTATCTGATTTTGATTCATCAAATTGCAGACCAATCTGCGTTAATTGCAAGATAGCCATGCCTTTCATTTCGTCGTTGTATGTGTAGCCACGTACATTTCCACGGGTAGCATACCTTTCGCACAGTTTTATCATCATGCGAGCAAGTGTATCTGTAATTTGTCCTGCATCTTTATCAAAATGGCCTTTTTCTAAAGTACCTTTCCAGTGGCTTTTACCTACACAGATCAGTTTCTCGGGATCGTCATTATCAAATTTCCAGTGTTGGAATGGCGGGAAATTGACCTTGTCCCTATGGTCAGCAAGGCTTTTGGGATTCTTTTTACGAGTATTATTAAGTGGAATGTGATCAAAAGTCATAACTCTGAATATCACATCTGTTTTAGCAATTTTTTTATAGTCAACTTCGCAATCGGCTAGTTTTATCTTTTCTCCTGCTTTCTTTCTACGTTCAAACTCCTGTTGACCTAATCGTTTAGCCTGTACACGTTTGGCTTCCGCTATAGTTCTTATATTGATTTTGTCTAAACTGGGTACTATTAGATCATATTGGTGATATTCTTTTTTGGTAAAAACACAATAAGATGTTTTTGATCTATGTATTTCTAACAACATATCCTTGTTGTTTAGGTAATTTACTTTCGCTGTCATCCTGTAGAGTCCTCTAATGATTAATTATAAACTACGCACTTAACAAAGTCAAATAAATAATACATCAAAAGGAGTATTTTATTATGGCTTTAGGCGATAGTTTCATCCAAACTGCAACTGCTTCACAGAATCTAATCGGTGCCGCTAGCCAAGGTGTAAATGTGGCCAGTAATTTGGCCAGCGCACTCGGCACAGGATACAATAGCGATCCTGGCGGTGTAATGAGCGCACTTCGATCAGTTAATTTACCTGAAGCAGGTGAAGCAGTTGGCGATATTGTCAGTGCAGTTAGTAGTTTTGGGGGTGATGCGGCAGCAAATGATTGGCGTGTAAGATTAAGTCTTGCAAACTGGACCAGTTTCAAAAGTAGTCCAGTTCTTAAGCCCTTAAAAGATGCAGGTGGTCTCATATTTCCTTATACTCCTTCAATTACTATTGCAAGTACTGCCACATATAGTGCAGTTCCTACAGTACATACCAACTATACATTCCAGGCGTTCAAAAATAGTGAACCAGGGCAGATAACAATCACTGCTCCTATGAACGTTGAAGATGCTACACAAGGGTTATACTGGATTGCCGCAGTTCATTATTTACGTAGTCTTACCAAAATGTTTGCAGGAAATGACCCTAAGGCCGGTAATCCTCCTCCTGTAGTTTTCTTAAACGGATATGGCAACTATGTTTTCAAGAACATACCCGTTGTTGTGACTAGTTTTAATACAACATTAGACGCACAGTCTGATTATATAGGAGTAAATGTAGTAGGTAGTGCTGCCGGTGACATACAGGGTGTATCTGACAGCATAGGAGGACTAGCAGGCGCAATCGGAGGGTTAGGTGATCCAGGAGGAGCACTGTCAGACATAGCAGGCGGAATAAGTAGCATAGCAGGCGGAGTAGGACAAATTGCAGGACTAGCCGGATCTCTTGGGTTAGGCGGAAGTACTAGCGGCGGAGTTAGCCACGTACCGACAAAGAGCAGTTTTAACGTAACACTACAGCCTATCTACAGTAGAAACAGTGCTAAGAACTTCAGTCTTGATAGATTTGTTGGCGGCGGCTATCTTAATAACTCGTTTGGATATATTTAATTTATGGCTGTTTACTATTCTAATACTACTCCTTGGTATAATACTCCTATAACTAACAATTATTTAGATGTGTTAGTGATACGACCTGTGCCTGCAGAAGTGGATGATTATCTATACACAATTGAACCACAATATGCTTACAGACCAGATTTGTTAGCAGCCGATTTGTATCAAGATCCTAATCTGTGGTGGATTTTTATTCAGCGGAATTTAGATGTCTTACAAGATCCTGTTTTAGATTTTGCTCCAGGTACACAAATCTATATCTGTAAAAAAAGTTCCTTAACGTCTCTTTTAGGTTTATAATATGGGATTGCCAAGTCTTGATAATATAAGTGGCACTATAGATTCTGCTACAGCATCGGTTTCAGATACAATTAGTAATGGGTTATCGGACCTTGCAAATTTTAGTCCTGCAAGCGCACTGTCGTCGGTTGGAGATCTAGTATCTGGTGTGGTCAGCGGTATAGGAAGTTTTTTCAAGCCTTTATCGGGCGTAAAACTTCCGTTAAAAAATCCTCTTTTTGATTATGCTAGTTATGATTATGTTATAGGACTTGCGGTATTGACGTCAGATCAGTTTAATAATCCAGATAAAAGTTATATGAAAGGCGGAAAATTAAATTACATTCTTAAAGATGCTAACGCAGATCCATCCAATAGAATTAAAACACCGTTTGGACAATTTGATTATATCATAGATAATTTAGAAATTACCAGCAATATAGGTTTTGAAAAAAACAATACAACTAATATGTTCAAAATGTCGTTTGACATAATCGAACCATACAGTATGGGTACGTTTATTATGTCTTTACAACAAGCGGCATGGAATGTAAAACAAGACAACTATACTAAAGCGCCTTATCTCTTAACTATAGATTTTAGAGGATCTAAAGAAAATGGAACTATGGCAAATATTCCAAACACTAGCCGGAAAATACCATTCCATTTCCAAAATATTACAATGACAGTTGACGAACGAGGTGCCGTTTATCGTTGCGACTGCTACCCATGTAATGCTCCTGCGTTAAGTCAGCAACATGGAACAGTTAAAACAGATGCAAGTGTTAAAGGTACAACTGTGCAGGAAGTTTTGCAAACAGGAGAAAAAAGTCTTCAAGTAGTCCTAAATAAAAGACTACAACAATTAAAAACAGAAAAAGTAGTTAATATTCCAGATCAGATTGTAATTTTGTTTCCTAAAGATGTTAGTAGTGCAGGATCTAGTAAAAGCGGAGCGACAGAAGATTCTACAGGTGCAACTGCATCAACTAAGTCTAATTCTTTAGATGCAATTACACAGCAGTTAGGTTTAGTAAAAAGCACGATTCCGGCCAATAACACCTATGTACAGGATCCTGCAAATGTTAACGACATAGGCAAGGCCAAGATGGGCTATGGAGAAACACGTAAAGGCGATGCTCCGGTGGGTAAAGATCAAAAAGTTATTGTTGGTGGAGATGTTATTAGGAGCAATAACGGTGTTAATCCAACTATCAGTGATATTAAATTTAGCCAAGATACAGATATTCCTACTGCTATAGAAGCAGTTATACTAAACAGCGACTATGTTACCACACAATTAAAACAAGGCAATATTGATAGCAAGGGACAAAGACAGTGGTTTAGGGTTGATACTCAATTATATCAACAAGGTTCTGGCAATGTTGATACTGCAACAGGTGATATTCCAAGAGTAATTGTATATCGAATAGTGCCTTATACAGTGCATACTAGTAGCGGTCAAGTTGAAGCAAACAAAAAAGCTCCGGGGTTTGCTGAACTTGAAAAACAATGTGTTAAAGTTTATGACTATATCTATACTGGCAAAAATGTCGACGTATTAAAATTCCATATAGAATTCAAAACCGGATTTGTAGCCAAGATGGCAGCTACAACTACAAAGAAAACACAAGATAATAAGAGTCAAGCGCAAACTAGTGGAGCTGAAGGCACAGATAAAGCTAATGTAATTCCTGTAGGTGATGGTAAAGCACCTGAAAAAAAATTAGGTGTTACTCCTACTAGTGTAAACTATGGCGGAACACAAACATCTTCTGATAATAAAGGCGGAGGAGGAATTGAAACAGAAGGCACTAGAGTTGCAAGACAATTTCACGAAGCTATTACTAGTGCATCTGGAATGATGCAATTGGATCTACAGATAATAGGAGATCCTTATTGGATAGCACAGAGTGGAACAGGAAACTATACATCTTCACCGACTCAGTATCAAAACTTAAATCATGACGGCACAGTAAATTATCAAAACGGTGAAGTAGATATCAAGGTTAATTTTAGAAGTCCTGTCGATATTAATCAAACAACTGGATTGTACGATTTTGGAAAATCAACAAAAAGCGCTCCGGTACTGGCTTGGAGTGGTATCTACAGAGTCATACAAGTTGTCAGTAGATTTTCCGGAGGACAATTTACACAATCACTTTCAGGACCCAGGCGTAATGGACAAGAATTGTCTGGTAGCGGTGATAAATCTGCAACAATAAACGTGTCAAATGAGAAAAAAGATCCAGCACCAACTTCAGGATCGGCAGCCGTGGAATAACTTATATGACAGATCAAAACGAACTATATTCATCGCAACCTAAAGAAGGAAAACCTGGTCCATTTCTTGCAAGAGTTGTAAGTAATCTCGATCCCACTTATATGGGAATTTTAGAAGTTGAAATATTACGAGCAGTTGGTGCCAGCAGTTCTGAAACGCAGTTACATCAGGTAAAATATCTAAGTCCTTTTTATGGAGTAACTAGTGTTGCCTTTACAGGCGAGAATAATGACTACAATGATACACAAAAAAGTTATGGTATGTGGATGGTTCCTCCCGATGTAGGAGTGACAGTTGTAATTATTTTCATTGACGGTGATCCTAAACGTGGTTATTGGATAGGCTGTGTTCCCGATGACAACATGAATTTTATGATGCCAGGGCTAGCCGCTACTCAACAGTCGGTAGAAGGGCCAGTGACAACTAGCACAGGAGATTCAGCAAGTAGAGTTCCAACTGCTGAATATGATAAGTCGTATTCAGGCAATAACAATACCGGAGATCCTGAAAAAAATCTTAAACCAACACATCCTTTCTCTCAAGTTTTAGATCAACAAGGATTGTTGTTAGACGATATACGAGGAATTACAACTAGTAGTTCTAGAAGAGAAAGTCCTAGTAACGTGTTTGGTATAAGCACTCCCGGTCCTCTTGATAAGCAACCTGATGCTAAAAAAGGAGATATAGGAAAAGCTGAATGGAAGGTAACAGATGCATGGGTAAGTAGACTAGGCGGCAGCACGTTTGTAATGGATGATGGAGATGCTAACTGGTTGAGAAAAACAGATGCCAGCAGTGGCCCGCCAACGTATGCTAGTATCGACGCAGGAGATAAAGATGGTGATGTCACTAAGCCTGCTAATGAATTGATTAGATTGCGAACACGCACCGGACATCAGATTCTATTACATAATACTGAAGATCTGATCTACATTACTAACAGTAGAGGAACTAGTTGGATTGAACTGACTAGCGATGGTAAAATAGATATCTATGCTCAAGATAGTATTAGTATCCATACAGGCAACGACTTAAATTTTTATGCAGACAGAGATATTAACATAGAAGCAGGTAGGAATTTTAATCTTAAGGTAGCAGAAAGACACCAGACAGAAGTCGGCAAAGATAAAATAACTATAGTTGACGGAAAAGTAGCTATCAAAGTAGCCGGCACCCATGACGAACAGATAGCAGGAACAACAAAAGTTACTGTTACCGGAGGAGATTTTGACCTTAATACTTCTGGAGGTAATAATCTTACCAGCGGCGGCAATATGAATATCAAAGCCGCAAATACCAGTATCGATGGCGGAGATATCAATTTGAATTCAGGCGTGTCGTCTGCTTCTGATACAGCTAGCCCGCCCGATCCGCTTAGTACGTTTGATAATCCGGCACAAGACGGCAGTACTATTACTAGCATTATGTTACGTATTCCTACAACTGAACCTTATCCAGGACATGAAAACTTAGATCCTTCTAGTTACAAAACAGATAAGACAGATAGAGAATCTGGAAGTGCTATTTCTCCACCCGATGCCTGGAAAACTTACAGTTGTCCAATGGACACATTCTTAAAAGGAAATGGATAATCATGGCAATAACTCTTTATACAGGTACACCGGTTAATGCAAAAAATCCACCTCAAGGTAAAAATACCTCTCAGGTCTACAAGGGATTTAGCACAGTCAATACCAATACACAAAACTTTTCTCTCTATGACTTTGAATTAATTAAGCAAGATCTACTCAATCATTTTTATGTACGTAAGGGTGAACGGCTTATGCAACCAAATTTTGGAACAATTATATGGGATATGTTATTTGAGCCTTTAACTCCGGAAATTCAAAATTTAATCATGCAAAATGTTAACGAGATTTTTAACAGTGACCCTAGAATACAAGCTAGTAATATTGTGATTACACCTTACGATACTGGTATACAGATTCAGTGTGAACTAAAGTATTTTTTGTATAATCTTCAAGAAGCTCTGCAACTGAACTTTGATCAAGCTAACGGTCTTACTTATTAACTACGCACTTAATTAAATCCAATAAATACTAAAACAGGATAGTATAATGAGCTCAACGGATCGTCAAAATAATCTATTAATATCAGAAGATTGGCAAAAAATTTATCAGTCTTTCAAGAATGCAGATTTTCAAAGCTATGATTTTGAAAATCTACGTCGTACGATGATTGAGTACATTCGTACTAATTTTCCTGAAGATTTTAATGATTATATAGAATCTAGCGAATATCTTGCTCTTATAGATTTAATTGCCTATATAGGTCAAAGTATTGCTTTCCGTGTAGATCTTAATGCTCGCGAAAATTTCTTAGAATTAGCCGAGCGCCGAGACAGTGTGCTACGTTTAGCACGTATGATTAACTATAATGCTAAACGAAATACGCCCGCTCAAGGTTTATTAAAATTTAATTCAGTACAAACAACTGAGTCTGTCATCGATAATAACGGCAGAAATTTATCAGGGCAATATGTAACATGGAATGATCCTAGTAACAGCAACTGGTACAATCAATTTATCAGCATTATTAATGCCGCCTTGCCTGCAACACAAAAATTTGGAAATCCAGTCGATAGTGCTACAATCTACGGAGTACCAACGGCACAATATAGATTTAATGCAAGCAATACTGATGTACCAGTTTATCCATTTAGTAAAACTGTATCGGGTCGTAATATGGACTTTGAGATTACTAGTACTACTTTCAAAGGTGAGACTTATGTTTATGAAGAGGCTCCTAAAGTAGGCAATAGTATAGCTTGCATTTATGCGGATGACGGTTATGGCGCAAGCAGTCCAGGTACTGGTTTCTTTTTTAATTTTACACAGGGGACTCTAAACCAGGGAACATTTACAGTGGCCCAACCTACAAGTAATCAAAGTATAGACATTAATACACAAAATATTAATGACTCTGATGTATGGTTATATCAATTAGATCAAAGCACTGGTTTAGAAAAAACACTCTGGACACCTGTTCCTTCAACAGCCGGTAATAGTGTTATCTATAATAATCTGGATAATACAATTCAAACTATCTATAGCATTGTTACTAGAGCTAGTGACGCTATTAGTTTAAGTTTTGGAGATGGAACATTTGGCCAACTGCCACAAGGCAATTTTAGAATATATTATAGAACTAGTAACGGTTTATCATACACAATAAATCCTAGCGACATAGTTAATATTATTTTTAGTATACCATATACTAGTGCCAGTAATCAAACAGAAACGCTAACAGTTAGTTTAAGTCTTGCTACAAGTGTAACAAACAGCACATCATCTGAAACTAATGCCAGCATTAAAACTAATGCTCCACAAACATACTATACACAAAACAGAATGATAACTGGCGAGGATTATAATATTAGTCCGTTGGCTGCCAGTTTACAAGTGCTAAAAGTAAAATCTATCAATAGATCTAGCAGTGGAATCAGTCGTTATTTTGACTTAACAGATCCTACCGGAAAATACAGTTCAACGAATTTATTTGCTGATGATGGTATATTATATCAAGAAGTATATACTGATTCTATAAATTTTACATGGAACACAACTCTTGATATAGAAGGTATTATTACCAATACTGTATATGATATCTTAAAATTACCAGATCTACGAAATTTTTATTATGCTAATTTTTTAGATTATCTGAGCGTCAGCTTGAATGTATCGTGGGTGAGTGTGACCACAGACAGCAATAGTGTTACCGGATACTTGAGTGTTCCTGGAGAGAATACTCCTTATCAGTTAGGTTCTTATACACAAACAGATCTAAAATATGTTACGGCAGGATCTTTGATAAAATTTGTAGCTCCTTCTGGAAAATACTTTAATACAATTACTAACACACTAATGACTGGAACCGCCACAGTTCCTAATAGTTCAAGTTATCTATGGGCACAAGTAGTATCTGTGTCAGGTGACGGCACGGCTAATAATACTGGCGTATTATCTACTGGATTTGGACCAGTTGTGCTTAATAAAGTTATTCCTACTAGCGCAATAGCTACGCAAATTATTCCGCAATTTAATACTACATTGAACTCTGCTGTTATAAACAAAATGATCGATCTGATATCGGCTAATGACAATTTTGGATTGAGATATGATACTTCTAGCCAATCTTGGCAGATTATTACTACAAATAATTTGAATATTACAGGAGCCTTTAATTTAGCTAGCCAAGGGGATGCTACTAGTTTGCAATTAGACTCTAGTTGGATGATAGTGTTTACATCTGATACAATTCAGTATACTATTAGTACCAGAAAGCTACGCTATGTGTTTGAAAGTCAAAACGAATTAACTTTCTATTTTGATAGTAATACAAAAATTTATGATAATACTTCATCGTCGGTGGTGTTAGATACTGTAAAAGTTCTGAGTGTAAATACACAACCTGACCAACTAATTCCATTCACACAAGATTTAACATGGCAAATTACATCGGAATATTACGGAGCAGATGGTTATATCGATCCAACTAAGATTGTAATTTCATTTGCGGATGCTACTGGTTCTGGCATTGTAGATAACCCACAATTATTTTTAGATATAGTTAATCCTACAGTAAATGTTGCCAGTAAATATATTGTACAGCAAAAATATAATATTTCTTCTGGACAAGAAGATTACAAATACATCAGCAATAATCCTACAACAGGCCCAGTAGTTATACTACCAAGTCAAACTAGCGTAGGTTCACTTGGAGCTTATGCCGATGGAACATATTTTTATTTTATAGACACTGCTACAGTTTTCAGATTAAGTTTATCATCTGTAAATAAATTTCAACCTACATTAGATTATCAAGTCTATATTGGTCGCGGCGGGTTAAAATTTCAGTATGTTCATAGTGCAGATTATGACAGTAGAATTGATCCAGGGTCTAGCAATATTATAGATGTTTATGTTCTAACTAAAGACTACGATGCAGCCTTTAGACAATGGTTAGCATCTGCCGGAACCCAGCCTTTACCGCCCAGTTCGGACCAATTAAATTCATTATTATCATCTAATCTTGATTTAATTAAATCTATTTCAGACGAAATAGTTTACCATCCTGTAAGTTATAAATTATTGTTTGGACCTCAGGCAGATATAAACCTGCAAGCTACATTTAATGTGATGATTAATCCTAATAGCGCAGTTTCAAATGCAGATGTACAAGCAAGAATTTTAACAGCGATCAATACGTTCTTTAGTTTAGATAATTGGAATTTTGGAGATACGTTCTATTTCAGCGAATTGAGCACTTATGTAATTAATCAGCTGACCCCCGATGTTATTAATTTTGCAATAGTGCCAATCCAGCCGAATCTATATTTTGGAAATCTATTTGAGATTTTCTGTCCTAGCAATCAAATTTTAATTAGTTGTGCTACTACGAGTAATATTGTTATTGTAAATGCATTTACAAGTACTAATCTAAAAACTATTACAACATCATCTACAAATAATTTAATAAGCACACAAACTGTAACAAGTTCGGCTTTTGGGAGTAACAGCTAATGGCTGGTAATAATAAAAACGCTAACGGATCAAACGGATTCAGCGTAAATCTTCTACCTAGATTTTATCAAACTAACGCAAACAGAAAGTTTTTGCAGAGTACTATTGATCAACTATATCAACCGGGATCGTTGACTAAAATCAGTGGCTATGTTGGACGTAAAAATGCTAAAGCTAGTACTGGTAAAGATGTTTATATTCAAGCCGCAGATCAGATAAGACAGAATTATCAATTAGAACCAGGGTTAACAATTACCGATACATTGGGAAATGTTACCTATTTCAAAGATTATATTGATTACATAAATCAACTTGATGTACTCGGTGGCAACGTCAGTCATCATGCTAGATTAAACAGTCAAGAATTTTACAGTTGGGATCCGCATATCGATTGGGACAAATTTGTTAATTTTCAAAATTACTATTGGTTACCATACGGCCCTCAAACTATAAATGTACACGGACAAATACAACCAATAGCTAGTACGTACAGTGTTGCCATCCAACAAGAAGGTGCTAATAATCAATATGTGTTTACTCCAGACGGGTCGACTCCTGATCCTGTATTAAAATTGTATCAAGGACAAACCTACACGTTTAATATTAATAGTCCTGGCAATCCTTTCAGTATTAAGACTGCAAGAAGTACAGGTGTGTTAGATCGTTATAGTAACATTGATTCTGTTAGTGCATACGGAGTTGAAGTTGGAACTATTACATTTACAGTTCCCACTGATGCTCCTTCTATACTATATTATCAAAGCGAAAACGATATCAATCTAGGCGGAATGATACAGATTTATTCTATACTTTCAGATACTACAATCAATGTAGAAGCCGAAATATTAGGAAAAGCAACCTATACTCTGATCGACGGCACAGCTCTTAGTAACGGGATGAAACTTAATTTCGTTGGCCAAGTAACGCCTGCTATCTATGCTCAAGACGAATATTATGTTGAGGGCGTGGGAACTGCAATCAAATTAATTCCATCGAGAAGTTTAGAAATTATTAGTTCATTTACTACAAATAGCCCTATTAATTTTGATAGTGATAAGTTTGACACTGAGCCTTTTGACATTGCTTCCGGCTATCAAGGCAAGTTAGATTACATTACTATTAATAGATCCAGTAGAGATAGAAACCCGTGGTCGAGATATAATCGTTGGTTCCACCAAGATGTAATTAACGCAAGTGCAAAATTTAATAACCAGACTCCTGTATTAGATCAGTCAGTAAGAGCAAAGCGTCCAATTATCGAATTTAATGCTGATATTAAACTTTATAATTTAGGAACCGTTGCGATTCAAGATATAGATCTTGTAGATGATTTTACCATCGATGCATTTTTAACTATAGAAGGTACAGCTGGTTATAATATAGATAATGTTGCACTTAGTCCAGGCATGTTTGTGTTGTTTACTGCTGACATTGATCCGCTAGTACAAAATAAAATTTTCCGTGTCGAATATGTAGATGTTAAACATTTATCTACCGGTAGCAATCAACTGCATCTTGTAGAAGTAGCTTCACCTGAACTTAATCAGATAGTAATAGTTCGCCAAGGATCTGTTAATCAAGGTAGTATGTATTGGTACGATGGATCTAAATGGCAAAAAGGACAAACAAAAAGTTCGATTAATCAACCACCAATGTTTGATGTAGTAGATAATGATGGTATAAGTTTTGGAGATAAAACTACTTATGTCGGTACTACATTTACCGGTACTCCAATTTTTTCGTATCCTGGTAGTTTGCCTAATAGTTCTGTTACAGGTTCCAATGACATATATTTAGGATTTCCCCTAAGCTATCAGAATGTTAATAATATCGGTGATATTGTTTTTAATTTTAATCTTGTAACTGATTCTTTTCAGTATAAGCAAAATACCATCTTACAAAATAAAGAAATAGATGTAGGGTTTTTATCAAGTTTAGATTATGCAGGTAATACTGTGTATGTAAACGGATGGCAAACTTGCAAGACTAAAACAGTCCAAGCCGCTGTTAGGATTTATGATAATTCTGGAATAACAAATAATTTCAACATAGATATATTTGATGATATAAACAATCTTTCTGATTTAGTGGTTAAGATTTATATAAATGGTGTTAGATTAGATCCTAGTCTATGGACTATACAAGATACAATTTACTATAAACAAGTAATATTAACGTCTCCTATTCAATCGACTGATATATTAACTATTCGTGCGTTTGCCTCGCAACCTATCAATAGTAACGGCTACTACGAAATACCTATCAATTTACAAAATAATACTTTGAATGGTACAATGGTAGATTTTACTCTAGGAGAAGTAGCAGATCACGTAAGCAGTATAATTGACAATATAACTAATTTTTCAGGAAATTTTCCAGGCGATAGTAATCTGAGAGATCTTGGTAATGTTACTCAATATGGTACAAAATTTGTACAACATAGCGGACCTATCAGTCTATCAGCATACCATATTACTTCGGAATCTAATAACATTATTAGATCTCTACAGCAGGCCAAGGACGATTACAATAATTTCAAAAGATTGTTTTTGAATACTGCAAGTTCTTTAGGTATTGATGGTGATGCTGTAAAACTTGTAGATATCATTATGCAACAGATTAATGCGTCTAAACCTAAAGTTGCTCCTTATTACCTCAGCGATATGGTTCCTTATGGTGCGGCCACTGTAACTGTTTTAGATGTAGTAGACTATAGAATTAAAAATTATCCACTAAGTAAGGTTTTTAGTTTAGATTCGCTTAGTAATCAGGCAGTAGGAGTATATCATAACGGTGTACAATTGATATACGGTCAAGACTATTCATTTAATAGTCAAGGATTTATAGAAATAGATCCTAGCGTACCGTTAGTAACTGGCGACACAATTACTACTTACGAATACGACAGCACCGATGGCAGTTTTGTTCCAGCCACACCAACAAAATTAGGTATGTGGCCTGCATTTGCGCCAAAAATTTATCTTGATACAACTTTAATTAATCCGGTGAAAGTTATACAAGGACACGATGGTAGTATTGTCGCAGCCTACAATGATTACAGAGACGATTTAATTCTTGAATTAGAAAAAAGAATTTTTAACAATATTAAAGTCAAATACAATGCAGATATTTTTGATATCTATAGTATTATTCCTAGTTACACACGATTTACCGACTATTCATTTACAGAATTTAATAATGTCTTATCTAGTAATTTTTATAGCTGGGTAAGCCTTGTAGGTAAAGATCTTACAACGCCATTGAACTATGATAGAAAGAATAGTTTTACTTTTAATTATTCTTTGAATACAGCGCCAGATGGTACAAGCCTTCCAGGCTATTGGAGGGGAGTATATCGTTGGTTATTAGGAACAGATAGACCTAATATTTGTCCTTGGGAAATGTTGGGATTCAGTCTGCAACCAAGTTGGTGGACAGCGTTATATGGTCCAGCACCATATACTAGCGATAACATTCCTATGTGGACTGATATTGCAAACGGTATAACTAGAGAACCTAATCAACCTGCATCTGTTAATGCAAATTATGTTAGAACATTTTTATTGAATCACTTGCCGGTAGATGAACAAGGAAATTTAATTAGTCCGCAGGCATCGGGATTAGCATCAGGAACTGTACAACCTAGTATCAATAATAATTTTGTTTTCGGTGATGGTAGTCCAGTAGAAAATGCTTGGACTCGTAGTAGTTATTATCCCTTTAGTATTATAGCTACAGCTATATTATTAAAACCTGCCGAAGTATTTGGCAAGTTATTAGATAGAAGTAGAATTATTAGAAACAAAGCAGGGCAACTAATTTATTCTGATACTGGATTGCGTGTTCGCCCAGCAGACATTTTATTACCTAGTGTTTATTCAAGTTCTTTGAGAGTACAAACTGCTGGATTAGTTAACTATATTGTAGATTTAATTTTTAATTACATTTTTAGTAATGATGTAGCGGCTTATAATTCTTATAAATCTGATCTAAATACTATGATCGTTCAATTAAGCTATAGAGTCGGGGCATTCACTAATAAAGAGCAGTTCAAACTAATTTTAGAATCTAAAACTCCTAGTAGTACAGGAAATGTTTTCATACCTGCTGAGAACTACAAAGTATTCTTAAACAAATCAAGCCCTGTAAAAAAATTATCCTACAGTGGAGTAATTATTACAAAAGTTTCTACAGGATTTGAAATTAAAGGATACAGTATAACACAACCTTATTTTAGATATTATCCTTACACAAGTTCGGGTAATACAATTAACGTTGGCGGAATAAGTGAAAGTTATGCAACATGGGCATCGGGCCAACAATACATATCAGGTAACGTTATTTTATACGAAGGTGTTTATTACCGATCGAATGCAAATTTTGTATCAGGACCTAGTTTTGATACTACAAACTTAACTAAATTACCATCGCTGCCTATGCAAGGCGGTGTTACTGCAATATTAAGAAACGGTTGGGATAAAAAAGAAATTTATACAGCACCGTATGGCACATTATTTGCAACTATTCAAGAAGTTGTAGATTTCCTATTAGGCTACGGAGAATATCTACAAGATCAAGGATTTAGATTTGATGATTATAATAATAACTACAATGTAGTTTCAAACTGGGAAACAACTGCTAGAGAATTTCTATTCTGGACTACTCAAAATTGGAGTACTGGTCAAGAAAAATGGAGCGATTGGCAAGCCGAGCAACCTTATAGTTATGGAAAAGTTGTAAGATATGATGGCGATTATTACAGTGCCTTATATAATCTGCCCCCTGCTGAATCGTTTGATGAAACTAAATGGTCTCTATTACCAGGCCTTAGCAATATAGGAGCCAGCGTCATTAGTCTGAGCCCGGGCGCCAATGCTCTTAATTTTACAACTACACTTTCTGTAGTCGATAGTATTACTAACTCATTTAACCCTTACGAAATTTTCAAAGTTAATGGAACTCCTTTTGAAGTTTCGAACCTTGATAGCTATAGGCAAGGAAATTCTGTTCGATATAATCCTAGGAATGACGAAGGCATATACGGTGCTAGTTTTTATTTGATACAAAATGAACATGTTATTATTGTTGATAATACAACTATATTCAATGATATAATCTACAGTCCTACTAGCGGTTACAAAAGAGATAGATTAAAAATCTCAGGATATGTGACTACAGACTGGTATGGTGGATTAGATATACCGGGATTTATTTTTGACTCTGCTACTATTAACGAATGGCAGCCTTGGCAAGATTATAATACGGGCGATGTGGTTACATATCAAAGTTATTATTATAGTGCAGATGAATTTATTCCAGGAGCACCGGCATTTGTTAATTCTAAATGGATAAAATTGTCTAGTAAACCTACACCTCAGATTCTTCCAAACTGGACTAATATTGCAACACAATTTGTTGATTTTTACAGTACAGATGTTGATAGTTTTAATACTGCACAACAAACTATGGCGCAACACTTGATCGGATACCAAAAACGACAATATCTTGATAATATCATTCAAGATGATGTGAGCGAATTCAAATTTTATCAAGGAATGATACGTGATAAAGGAACACAAACCGTCCTTAATAATCTCTTTAATGCATTAAATTTGGACAAAGCAGAAAGTTTAACATTCTACGAAGAGTGGGCTATTCGTGTTAGTCAATATGGAGCGTCTAATGCTTTCCAAGCTATAGAATTTGTATTAGATCAAGGAAAATATATTAGTAATCCCCAAGGAACATTGTTAACAAATACTATCAATTCTAATATTAATCCTTTTATCATACAGCAAACTCTGTCGGATATCTATGTATCGCCTACAGGATATAACAGTCAGCCGTTTCCTGTTTTATCAGCACCAAATCAATTTTTAAGAGATGCAGGATATGTAAATCCCGCAGATGTCTTTGTTAGTATTGGCAGACTATCGGATCTTACAGCACAATCTGTAAATTCTATTATTCCTGGAGTTAGTTATAAAATAATAAACACTGGAACAACAGATTTTATAGCGATAGGATCATCTTCTAACACAGCTGGTACGATATTTACTGCTACTGGTGCCGGATCAGGAACCGGAACAGTTCAATTAGATGTTACACAGATCAACGAGGGCGCTTACATCTGGTGTGCGTTTGATGGCCCAACTAGCTGGAATGTTTATAGATTTACAGATGTGCATATTCGTGTGACAAATGTCACCTATTCAAATAATGTAATGACTATCACAGCTCAGAATAGTATTAAATTAAATGTAGGATCTTATGTAGGATTATCGCAAGTAACTGCCATCGATGGATTCTATAAAATTACTAGCGTTATACTAAACGAATTTACCGTAGATGCTCCAGGAGTCAAAGTTCCTAGTCCATTTACTCAACAACAAAATTTAATAGTTTATGCATTAGTCTCACAGCGTACTAGTTCTATTGATGATATAGATAAGATATTGCCAGTCAACTTACAGACTGGTAACTTTGTGTGGACAGATGATGACGGTACAGGATCTTGGGCTAATTGGATCTATGCTCCAGTGTTTGTACAACAAAAATTAAATGCACCGCAGCCTGCTAATCTCACTAAGTTTGGAAATTTTGTTGCTATCAATAAATTGGGTACAAATGCCGCTATATCAGTTGGAGCAAATCTTTTTGCTCTTTATAATAAGGTAGCTGCCGGAGTTGCTTGGACGCAACAACAACTACTGCAACCTCCTTTTAATAGCAAATCGGTTCCTTCGTCGAACACTCCAGTCTCGGTTATAGCTTTTAGTCCCGACGGAACCTGGATGGCAACTGGTAGCCCAACAGCCGGTACGACTAGTAGTTACTTAAAAGGAAATTATAATCCTTTGTCGTCTTATCTATTTCAAGATATTGTCAAATATAACGGGTTATATTTTCAGGCTCTGTTTCCTGTTCCCGTAGGACAAACACCTTCTCAGTTGAGTCCTTTTTGGAATCAGCAATTTTATGTTCCGGTAGATACCGGGCCTTATACTACAGGAATTTCTAACAACGGCATAGTTACAATTTATCAGAGAGATGCCAATAACATCTATCAGTTGTATGATTCATTTTTGAGTCCATCTATATCTTCGGAAAATTTTGGATCTAATCTTGTATTTGATGCAAGTAATCTTTATGTCAGTGCTGTATCTAACAACAATAATACAGGTAAAGTTTATAAACTATCTTACACAACTGTTCCTCAAATTACAGCAATCTATGATTCCGTTAATAGCTCGGGAACAATATTAAGACTAACATCTAGTGACGGCATTACAGCAGGTATGACCATTCAAGGAGTTGATTCATTAGGTATCAGCGCATTTACTAGCGGCCAGACGGTAACCGCTGTTCTTACTCGTTTGCTGTTTGTTCCGGTTCCTGGGCAGTTGAATTATCTTTATAATACTTCAACTACTGCTGTTAATATTAGCAAAATACAATCAGGTATGTCTGTGTCTTTATATAAAACTTTAGGTGGATATAATTATAATGTTTCTCAAGTAACAGTTTATACCGCAGGGTTAACATCTGTCAACGTGTTAGTTACTACTAAAACATTGACATCCGGCGGCGCTAAAGGAACTAACTATTTCTTTGTCAGCAGTAATACTAATGTTTTGGTAGGACAATTGATAGTAGGAACCGGTGTTCCTACTGGTACTTTTGTTGGCAGCATAACACTAGTAAACAGTAGTTATGAAATTGTAATGGTAGATTTTGTAGGTGCAATACAAAATTTTATTATACAAGGATCTGGATCTTACGAGTTTTTCAATGCAGTAACTTATGGGTTTGTAGATATACAAGCACCAAAAGGTTACTCGCCAGCATCGACGAATCTTCCTATAGGCGTAGCTCAATTTAATAACGATCCTACGTTGATTTTTAATGTTTATCAAACACAGAGTACAAATAGTATTATTTTGTCAGGTGCTCCTAATCTAAATCCTGCAGGATCTATTGTCTTTTCAACTACTGACTGGACATACGCCGACACAGTAGGATCCGGTGATGCTATAAACAATTTCTATGGCAGCCAACTGGCTTTAAGTCTAGACGGATCTACATTACTAGTATCGGCATCAGGAGGTTTAGTTGGTAAAGTTTATGCTTATAGATCCGGTACACTTATACAAACTTTGGTAGGAATTGATAACAGTTTTGGTCAAGGAATAACAGTTTCAGATGATGGTTCTTATATTGCTATAAGTGATGATTTACAGACTTACGCTAACATAAATCAACAGGGTACAGTTGGGGTTTATCAATATAATCCTACTAGTAATTTATATGTCAGCTATCAGAGTATCACTGATCACAGGCCCGAAATTAATGGAGAATTTGGCAGTAAAATTAGTTTCATGAATGATAGCCAGACATTAATAATTTACAGTCAAAATGGCTCTAGTGTTATTAAGACTACATTTGATGGTTATACAACAGAACTTGCATCTAGCCAAGCCGCATATGGAACACCATATGTTAATGATCCTACCTCTGACACTTCGACTGCAACCACATTCGATAAACAATCGACCACATTTATAACTACACAAGTTGCAACAGGCAGGATAGATATTCATGATAGATATAACAATAATTGGGTGTACGGAGAAAGTTTACCTAATGTTTATAATTCTGTCAGCGGATATGGACAAGGATTTGCCGTAGGATCTAATAATATTTTTATTGGTGTTCCTTATTTTACTTCTACATATACAAATGTTGGGCAAGTTAGTTTATACATTAAGCCAGCTAATACTTTATCTTGGAACAAATATAGAACACAAGCACAAGTTGTTGATGTTAGTAAAATTAAAAAAGTTTTCTTGTATAATAAATCTACAGAAAGATTACTTACCTACTTAGATGTTATAGATCCTATACAAGGTAAAATTGCAGGACCTGCTGAAGAAGAAATCACCTACGAGACATTTTATGATCCTGCTACTTACAGTTACAGCGATGGAAGTGTGCAAGTAAATGCAAATAGTAATGGCTACTGGACAACAAATCAAATAGGTCAATTATGGTGGAACCTATCAACAGCAAAATTTGTTAATCCTTATTTTACCGATGTAGCTTATAGAAATAATTCTTGGAATACGCTAGCACCCGGAGCAAGTATTGATATTTACGAATGGGTCGCTAGTCCATTGTTACCAGAACAATGGGATTCACAATCTCAGACAACAGCAGGTGTATCGTCAGGAATAACTGGAAAAACATTATATGGTAATAGTGCTTATAGTGTTACTAAAACATATAACAGTGTAACAAAGACGTTTAAGAATACTTATTATTATTGGGTAGCTAATAAAAATACGGTACCTGAGGTTATAGGTAGAAATATCTCTGCTCAGGCAGTTGCAAGTCTTATAGCTAATCCACGTGGGCAAGCCTACACCTATGCTAGTTTAATTGGCCCAGATTCATTTAGTTTGACTAATGTAAATCAATACCTAACCGATACTAATACAGTCCTAGCGGTTGAATATTGGACAGTTAATAAAATAGATAGAAATATTCATAGCCAATGGAAACTAATCAGTACAGACACTATTGTAGAATTGCCAAAAGTTATTCAACAAAAATGGATAGATAGTCTATGCGGAGTGGACTCAGTTGGTCGACCCGTACCTGATTATACTTTACCAGTAAAATTACAGTATGGAATTGAAAATCGCCCTCGTCAGAGTATGTTTATCAATAGAGTTGAAGCACTAAAAGAATATATCGAGGGTGTGAATTCTGTACTAGCATCTATACAAATTACCGGAAATTATAATTTCAGCGTATTAGATTCTTATGATACACCACCTCCTTATACGGGAAGTACTGCAACAAATGATTTGTATGTGCCTAGCGGTCAGTTTGATCAAATCCTCAATACTGATGTTGAAATTCAATATACAAATATTAACTTATTTGTAAGACCCGAGCTTACTCCTGAAATTGTAAACGGTGGGATAGTAGGAGCAACAATAGTATTAACAGGTAGAGGATATCTACAAGCTCCTTATATTACAGTAGTTGGTTCGGGTACAGGTGCAGTATTGAAGTCCACCATAGATACATTAGGTAGAATCAATTCGGTAGTTGTGGTCGCATCTGGTTATGGCTATGATGATAACACTACACTCGCTGTAAGAGATTACTCGGTATTAGTACTGAGTGATAGTCAAGCAGAAGGTGCATGGAGCATCTATTCATTTAATCCTGACTATTATGATGTAAATCTTAAAACAGTTACAGGATTGTGGTCTAGAATCTATACTAAATCGTATGATGTAAGAAATTATTGGTCGTATATAGATTGGTATGCTAGCGGCTACAATCAATTTGTCGCTCCAGATTTTTCTGTAGAAACATTTGTAGACCTTAATTTTATTAATGTCGGTATTGGAGGAATAGTAAAAATTCTTAAAGTCAACACCGGTGGTTGGATGCTATTAGAAAAATTTGCTAACTCATCTAGTGCTGATTGGACGCAGAGTTATAAAGTTATAGGATTACAAAATGGAACTATACAATTTAGTTCAAACTTGTATACCACTAGCTCTTCTGCGGTAGGATATGATGCTGGCACATTTGATGGGTCTGGTTTTGATATTAAAGCTGCCAAAGAACTAAGAATAATTTTAGAAACATTACAGAATAATATTCTCATTGACGAGCTGTATTCTAATTATTTAGATCTGTTCTTTAGAAGTATGAAATATATTTTAAGCGAACAGCAATATGTAGATTGGATCTTTAAGACAAGTTTTGTAAGAGCTACACATAATGTAGGACAATTAAGCCAGCCTGTATATTACCTAGTTGATAATTTAAGCAATTTCCAAGATTATATTGCAGAAGTTAAACCTTACAGAACAAAAGTAAGAGAGTATATAAGCAGATTTGCAGGAGTGCCTCAAACGGACGGAGTAGATCATGCTGAATTACCTATTACAGATTTTGATCTTCCTCCTATTATTATTAATGATACTTTGGCTATATTTAATACGCAAGTAGAAAATGGTAAGATAGTTGCAGACTTACCTCAGATTACAACAACTCCGTGGGTGTACTGGTTGGATAATGTAGGATTTAGTGTTTTAGAATTAAAGATTATTTCTGGCGGTTCTGGGTATGTTTCTCAACCCCGAGTGGTATTTGGTAGCGATAGCGGTAGCGGAGCCACAGCAGAAGTATTTTACACTAACGGTATAATAAATCAAGTTATTTTAACTAATAATGGTTCGGGTTACCTTTCTGCTCCAACTGTTAGCATTGAAGGCGGACTAAGTTCAGACGGTGTAGCCGCAAGATTAGTTGCTGTAATAGGTAATAGTGTTGTAAGATCAAATTTAATAGAGATGAAATTTGACCGTGTTGGTCAAACAACTTACATTACAGATTTATCTTGGACTGATACATTTCCAGGTACAGGGTCAAAACTGATTTTTGATTTAACATGGGCACCTGATATTCGCCCAGGCAAGATATCTGTTACAGTTTATGACAGTATATATAATACTACTACAACTATCCTTAGAGAAGAATATACTGTATCTGTAACTTCTACAAAATCATCGGGCTATACACAATATTTTGGACAACTAGTATTTTTATTCTCAGCTCCTAGCAAATATCAGACTGTAACTGTAAAATATATAAAGGACATCTCTGTATTAAATGCTATAGACAGAATTGAATATTATTATGATCCAGTTAGCGGAATGCCAGGCAAAGATCCTAAGCAATTAATGACGGGCATAGACTATGGTGGAGCAGTCGTTGGGGGGCTGGGATTCGACATCAAAGGAGGATGGGGTAGTCTTCCGTTCGCAACTGACTACTGGGGAGAATTAGATTCTACCTATACAGATTACACTATAAAATTTCCTTTTAGCGGAGGCTCTGATCAATATCATGCAGTAATGCCATATGTGGCTCCTGCCGGCACATTAATAAACGTTTATTATCAAGAATTAATTAATTCGCCTTTTTCAGCAGATGGAATAACTTCTGTATTTTTTTACAATTATAATGTATTAGCCAAAGACATTCATCTTAGTGCAACCTCAACAACGACCAGTATTAATAGTGTACAGACTACAGCTCAACCAAATTCTGCCACGTATCCAATTGCTATTACGGTCATAAATGTCATCCAAGCTACCGGTGGATCATCCGGTCAAGCTAGTATTGTTTTTACAGGAACACTCGATACTGATACTAAAAATCTTGCTAACGTATTAGTAGGACAATTTATATCCGGAACAGGCATCCCGTACGGTGCTTATGTAACTTCGGTTTCTGGTTTAACAGTTTCATTATCAGCTAATCTTACTGCTAATGCATCTGGGTTTTATAATTTCTTCGTGCTAGGTACGACGTTGACAGTGGCTAGTACAGCAGGTGTAACGGTGGGGTTAGGTGTAGTTGGAAATGGATTTACAACACAATCTGTGTCTAAAATTGTAAATTCGACAACATTAATATTAAGTTCTCCTCCTAATACAATTCCGTTGGTAGGAGAAAATTTAACTTTTGTAGGAAATGTTGCAGGTTCCGATACTTTAACAGTTCCGGGAGTAGAGATAGTTTTCTTTGGATTTATTACTGGTTCAACTTTAACTGTAACTACGACTCCTAACGTTCCGTTAGTTGTGGGTACGGTAATTAATCAAGTAGTAGGCTTTAGCCCGGAGCTTGGCCTAATGGTGACTGCTCAGATTTCTGGAAATTCAGGTGGCGCAGGTGTTTATACTCTCAGTAATGATTCTGTATATACAGATTTAACTCCTCAAGAATTGCAAGGAACAACGGTATTAATCAAAGTAGGAGATATTGTTACTTGCCAGGCATCGGGATTGACTTCTGCATTTGGCTATAATACATCTATTACTAATATTCAAATAGTACCCAACGCTATTGGACACTATGTATTGGTAAACATAACATTAAGCAGTATCATATATGCTAACCTACCAGATAGTACTATATTGACATTTTCTAGACAACAGTATTCTCCTGCAGATGTGCAAATTAGTGCTACTTACGTGGTATTTTCTACTGTGCCGGCTGCCGGCATGACGGTTAATATTAACGGATACATTAACACTGTGAGAATAGATGCAGATGATATTGATCCTAATACAGGTATCTCTCCTACAAATCCTTATGCAGTTACGCCAACTATAGTGGCAAACGGATCTACTGGAAATGTTTATGTCAATCATATCCCAGGTTATTTTAGTCCAAATGCAGGTGATATTTTTATATTTCGTGTAGCTAGTAGCGACGGGTCTATATCTAATCTAGGTCAAGATACTAATATTAGCGGCGGCGATACTAGTACACTTAACGGAGTTTATGCTACCGCTAATGGATTAACTGCCGATGATATTATAATAGACGGCGACGGTCTCGTAACATCAACTTCAAGTCCTGCACCGGAAGAAGTCGTTCCTGGACAAGTAGTAGATACGTTAGCTATCAAAGTTTTTGATAGAAATCCTAACGGGTCTGCTCGAATTAAAGTGGACAATCATGTTACAAACGGGTCTACCACAGTTTATAAATTGTCGCAGCCTTCGACTAGTTCAAGGGGAATAATTGTAAAATTGGGAGGATCGATATTAGTATTTGGTTCCGATTATAATGTTAATTTTGAAAATCAATCTATCACCCTCACTAGCTCACCTGCGCCTAATCAAATTTTAAGTATTTTTATAATTGGCTATGCAGGTACAAACATTTTAGATTTAGATTATTTTATTGGAGATGGTGTAACTAGAGAATTTGTTACACAGGCTCCATGGTTAACTAATATAACTGCCGGCGTCTACGTTGACGGTGTTGCAAGTTCTGTAGTGTTATTTGAAACATCGTCAGAGTACGTTTTAGTTAATTCTGTTGGCATTAGATTCAGTACTCCGCCAGCTAAAGGAGTGCTAATAAATTATATTATTGTTAGTGGTAATCAACAAACTTTTGCTATAACCAGTACAGAAACCGTACCTACGAATGGATCTAACACTTATACACTACAAAATTTAGTTGGTAACAGTTTACCTAACGAAAGTTACATGATAGTCAGAGTAGATAACACTATTTTGTCCGCTCCGGTAAATGCATATTTTACAATTACCGCTGACACATTATCTTACACTATAGACACAGATAAGATTGCATCATATTCTATTCCTGCCAGCAACATTTCTGTTTTAGTTGATAATAATCTGTTATTAGGCGGTAGAGATTATACTGTTGATCTTTCGGGTATTACTGTTACTATAACTAATACTGTCCTTAATAATTATTTAGGAAAATCACTTATTGTAAGTGCTTTGTTGACAAATGGATATACTTATAATGCCAGTACAAGACAAATTACTTTTTCTCAATCTTACGATGCTACACATGTTGTAGAAATCACTAGCTCTTATCAACATGATAGTATAGATTTAGAAAGAACCAATGTCAGCGTAACTTCATCTAGTTCCTTAACTCCTAATTCCGTTATGTATTATAAAACTAGTGCTGTGCAGGGAGGAATACTTATACTTGAAAGAGCAGTTATTGATGAAAATTATGTATGGTTAACAAAAAATAATATTTTATTAATACCAGGTGTTGACTATAAGTTAAACGATAACCGTCTTACAATTCAATTAGCAGTGATCCCTTCTGTATCTGATCAAATAGAAGTATTGACCTACGGCACTAAGGTTGTTGGTAATTCGATCGCGTATATGCAATTCAAAGATATATTGAATAATACATCTTATACGAGATTAAGTCTGAACAAGCGTACAACATTAGCTGAACCATTAAATTGGTATGATTCTACTATAACACTTACTGATGCAAGTAATTTCCAATCTCCTAATATTGAGTTGAATATCCCAGGAGTATTAGAAATTGCCGGAGAGCGCATACACTATTTTGTTAAGACGGGCAATGTGTTAAGTCAACTACGAAGATCTATATCCGGTACAGGTATTAAACAATCGAGTCCTGCTGGTAGCTATGTACAAGATATAAGTTCTGGAGAAACTATACCTTATAAAGATAATATTAATACTATTAATGCCGTCGCTCAATCGGATAACTTGCTGATAAATCTCTATAACTATGATACATTCTATGGATACATAAATGGAAATGTACTAACAATTACAAGCGGAACATTTTTCTTTGCTCTAGCTACGGTTAATTCAATAATTACATCTTATACTATATCATTGCCATCTGGTACTAAGATTCTAAGTCAAATTTCCGGTGTACCCGAAAAAGTTGGATCATATACTATTAACTATTCAACTAATATTGGGAGTAGTGATAGTCCTATATTATTTTATGTTACTCCTGGTAGTATTCCTGAGAGAGGAAGTTTGACTGATTTAACAGGAGTTGTTAAATGGTTTACATCTAATGGATATGTGTATGGTTCAGCCTATGATAACACAGCGGCTTATACCGTAGATACAGTTGTGTTATCTAACGGATCGTATTATTATTCTTTAGTAAATATCCCTCCTTTAAGTGGCAGAACATCTGGTATTGATTACAGCACCAATAACAGTGCATATTGGGCTGTTTATCCAACTACTATTCCGGTAGGATACGGACAAACTGATGGTATAGAAGTATTTGTGGGAGGATACAGCGAAGCAGGCGATTGGAGTCCAAATACAACCTACACAGTTGACACCATAGTAAATGTAGGAAGTTACACCTATAGATGTATACAAAATCATACAAGCTCGGCGAACTTTACGACCGATTCGGCAGCATATTGGAAATTCTTTATAGGCAATATTCGTTTGAACAAACAGCCCTATAAAGTTCACAATGTGAATGTTGCTCCTTACAGCCCTGCTGGAGATGTTTTATTTGATTCTGATTTTTCAGTAGACGGTGTACTACCTGTAGTTAGACTTACTAATCAACTAAAGGCAGGCGTTCAAGTCACAGTAGTTCAAAGAACTGGTGCAGCCTGGGATAGCACTACAAATATACTATATGATAATAGTGAGATAGCTAATTTTATTAAAGCTGAAACAGGAATTTGGTATTCAGAATATAATCAAATAAGTAATACAACACTGGGTCTATTGCCACCCACCCAACAATCAACGTTTGATGCCTCGGGTTCAACGTTGGATAGTACTGGCTTAACATTCGATCAAGGATAAAAATATGGCGTTACAATTAATAAACACAGGAACAGTGACTAATGACGGCACTGGAGATTCACTCCGTCAGGCCGGCTTAAAAATTAATTCAAATTTTACTGAACTATATGCCTACTTGGCCACTCCATTAAGTTTACCTATCGCAGGTGCTACTAGTTCTGGCAGTTTGGGAGGAGTCAAAGTAGACGGTACAACTATTACTATAAATCCAAATACAGGAGTTATAAACGCTAACTATACAAACTATTCACTGCCAACAGCAGTCCCATACACTATTGGAGGTGGAACTAAAGGCGGAGTTATCCCCGATGGTACAACTATCACTATCAACGGTGGAATTATTAGCGCACCATATTCTTATGCATTGCCAACTGCTAGTACAACTACATTAGGAGGCGTTAAAGTAGACGGTTCGAGTATTACTGTTAGCAACGGCATAATTAGCGCAAACTATTCTCCTTATAATCTCCCAACTGCAACTACAAATACATTAGGCGGAGTCAAAATTGATGGTACAACAGTTACTATTAGTAATGGTGTAATTAGTTCTGTTTACAATCTTCCTCAAGCTACAACTAGTATTCTTGGCGGAGTTATGGTTGATGGATCGACTATTAGTTCTACTAGCGGTATGATCGGTATAATACCAAGTGCCATAAAAGCCGCGGCAGCCGCTATGCTTACTGGTGGCACACAAACAGGTATAACTTTTACATACAATTCTGGAACAGGATTGATGTCGACTACTGTAACTGGTGGCGGAGGTGGCGGAGGAATCACCGGAGTAACTGTTCAAAATTCTGGATCAACTCAGGGTACTGCTACCGCAATAACTACATTGAATTTTACCGGTACAGGTGTAACTACAACTGCTAGCGGTAGTGTTGGGACAATAACTATTAATTCAGGAAGTTATACTTTGCCTACTGCATCTTCTAGCACATTAGGAGGAGTAAAAATTGACGGCACAAGTATTACGATCAACAACGGAATGATTAGTGCAGTGCTACCTACAGCAACCACTTCAACATTAGGCGGTGTAAAGGTTGACGGTACTAGCATTGCTATTAGTAACGGAGTAATTAGTGCTACCTATAGTTTGCCTACAGCAAGTTCGAGCGTGTTAGGTGGAGTCAAGCCAGACGGGTCAACAATAACAATTAATCCTACTACAGGAGTTATTACAGCTAACTATACCAATTATACTTTACCAATAGCAAGTACCAGCACAATCGGAGGAGTTAAGGTAGATGGTACTACAATTACGATTTCTGGAGGAGTAATTACCGCTCCTTATAGTTTTACATTACCTACAGCAAGCACAAGTGTATTAGGCGGCGTAAAAATAGACAATAGTACAATTACTATTAATGGTAATGGAGTGATAAGTGCCGCACAGTATTCTTTACCAACAGCAAGTACCAGCACACTCGGAGGAGTTAAGGTAGATGGTACTACAGTTACTATTTCTGGTGGAGTAATTACTGCTCCTTATACATATAGTTTACCAACTGCGGTGGCCGCAACTATTTCAGGCGGCGTAAAAGGCGGAGTCATTCCTGATGGTGTTACTATAACTGTAAGTGCTGGAGGAATTATTAGTAGCACAAGCGGATATACATTACCAACTGCAAGCACTAGCGTATTGGGAGGCGTCAAAGTAGATGGCACAACTATCACTATAAATGGCAGTGGAGTTATCAGTAATAGTTATGCTTACAGTTTACCAACCGCAAGTCTTGGCACATTGGGCGGGGTCAAAGTTGATGGATCAACTGTAACTATCAATAATGGTGTAATTAGCGCCCCATACACTTATACACTACCAACCGCAAGTTCAAGTGTATTAGGCGGTGTCAAAGTGGACGCTAGCACAATTACTGTAAATGGTAGTGGCGTGATCAGTGCTCCTCAATATAGTTTACCAACAGCAACTACAAGCGTATTAGGTGGAGTAAAGATTGACGGTACTACTATTACTATTAGCGGAGGAACAATCAGTGCTAGTGGCGGCGCTTTAAGTAGTCGATCAACAGTGGCAACAACTACTACAAGTTTAACAAATCAAGCAAGTGCAACTGCTACAGTTACAGCCGCTAAAGGATATGCACTATACAGCATACAAGTCAGCGCAGGCGCATGGGTAACAGTATATACAAGTTCAACAGCGCAGTCAAATGACAGCACTCGAGCAATTACAACTGATCCTACCCCAGGTAGCGGTGTAGTTGCAGAGGCAATTACAACTACTGCAACTACAACATATTTTACTCCAGCAGTGTTTGGTTTCAACGGTGATGGAACACCAAGTACAAACATGTATTTGAAAATTTACAATAACAGCGGTTCGACTACTGCTATTACAGTGACAATAACTTACTTAAAATTAGAAATCTAATATGAATTTTACTCCAGCTCATTTAATTCCAATAGATCTAGTTCAACCAGAAGTAGGAATGACTCCAGATGGTCTTGGTGCTTACATACCTTCATATTTGGCACCACCGGCGATAGCCACAGCATATAGTATTCCTGCAAGTACAGGTTATGGAGTAAAGATTGCAATTTTTAGTTTTGGCGGAGGATTTTTGCAAAGTGATCTTAATAAATCATTTGCTGATCTACAATCCGCCGGACTCTTAAACTCGTCCCTTACAGTGCCAACAATTCGTCAAGTATTATTAGATGGGCAAACTGGAAATTGGACTAATGGCGGTGCAGACGGCGAAAATACAGTTGACATATACTGTACGGCAACAATGGCTCCACAAGCACAAATTTCTATCTATATAGGAAGTTATCTATCAAGCATGGTAACGCAGGCTTTAGCAGATCAAGTACATATTTGTACAATGAGTTGGGGAAGCGGCGAGTATACATCGGACGAGCCCAATCTCCAAGCCTTGGCTAATGCCAAGATAACTTTTTTAGTATCATCCGGTGATTACGGTGATGTTGTGAGTGAAGGCAGCACAAGCGAAGCAGTAGTTTATCCTGCCTCAAGCCCCTACGCTATAGGTGTTGGTGGAACTCATCTTTATCTAAATAGCAGTTACGTTAGAATTTCTGAAACAGATGACAATGGCGATGCTAATTTTCCTTCTGGATGGGGTGGCGGTGGCGGAGTTAGTACAACATTTAGTTTACCTAGTTGGCAAACTGGATTGTACTTTACTCCGGTCGTATCGGGCGTTACGGGAAGTCCTAGAGCATTAACCATGCGTGGCGTGCCAGATTGGGCCGCACCTATGAGTGCTTATG
>Ga0164296_1001008_pt1 | contig 31535 bp, 35 predicted proteins | sample GEODES057metaG_FD_113533 | JGI IMG/M metagenome (GOLD analysis project Ga0164296, IMG submission 113533) | Dystrophic lake water microbial communities from Trout Bog Lake, Wisconsin, USA - GEODES057 metaG | ecosystem: Environmental > Aquatic > Freshwater > Lake | place: USA: Trout Bog Lake...
ATCAACCTTAATGGATTCAACAACATGGGAAAAGTATTTCCCTTATAACGGATAAAGGAGGCTTGTAATTGTTGATTATTCATATTAAAAACCAATCGAAACATCCAAAACTCACGTTATTTACGGTGGCGTTATTGGCAACGATTTACTAAAGCGGTTCAATATTATTGTCAATTATCCCGAAGGGCGTATTTACCTGAGACCAAACAGGCATTATCTCGATTCATTCAATTATTCCTACACGGGTCTTGCCATTTATCAGGTCGATAACAAAGTAGAAGTGATAGATATTGTGCCCAATTCGCCGGGAGACAAGGCGGGTTTCCAGAAGGGCGACATTATTATGGGCGTTGATAAGGTTTTATTGAAGAATATACAGATTATTAAGTTGGCTTTACAAAATGCAGGCGCAACAGTAAACGTAATCATATTTAGAAACGGCGATTTGATGGAAATAAAGCTGAAAATAAAGAATATCCTAAACGGATAATTGCTTGTTTAAAACAACTTCTCCTCAATATTTTCAGGCGTGGCGGGATAAACCAACGTAGAATCATGCTTTAGCAATGATTTCTTCTTGCCCTTGTATTTTAAATGGCTCAACAAATGCCCAATCAGGCTGATATGCGCCGTTTCCTTATCCTCGGCATTCACTATAAACCATGGGGAATACGGGAAATTGGTTTTAAGCAACATTTTATCCCTCGCTTCCGAATATTCCTTCCAGTATTTCTGTGCATCATTGTCAATAGGGCTTATTTTCCATTGTTTCAACGGGTCTTTTTTGCGTTCTTTCAGTCTTTTTTCTTGTTCTTCCTTACTAATATCCAAGTAGTATTTCATTATTATTAGGCCTTCATCCACCAATATCTTCTCAAATAGCCCAACCGTATCAAAAAATAGGTTGTATTGCTTATCGGTACAAAAATTCATCACCTTTTCCACCCCCGCACGGTTGTACCAGCTCCTATTAAAGATAGCCATCTCCCCCGAAACAGGCAAATGAGTAGCATACCGTTGAAAATACCACTCTTGCATTTCCCTTTCCGATGGTTTACTGAGGGCAACTACCCTTGTATCGCGCGGGCTAAGGTGTTTCGTAATGTTTTTTATGGTTCCATCCTTGCCAGCGGCATCCCTTCCCTCCAAAATAATCAATAGTTTGAGGTTAGAGGATATTATTTCCTTTTGCAACTTCACTAACTCCACATATAGTTCGTGTAATATTTCTTTATCTTTCTTTTTCATGGTAGCAATTTTAAAATTTTTATCTGTTGGTGTACTTTATGTAGAAGCATTCCAAGGATTAAACAGTTGTAGCTCATATATTTTCTTGAAATCTTTATCATTCCTCGAAATCAATACTAGGTTTTGTGACAAAGCTGTAGCGGCAATGATAGCATCTGGCAGTTTGATTTTATATTTCTTCCTTAATTCTATACATGTATCCACAATTTCATTGGATAAAGTGAAAATGATGGCATCATCCATAAAATCAGTCAATAATTTGTAATGCTTATCAAGTGTAGTGAATCCTAAGACTTCAATTTTGGTTATTATCGAAACAAATGGCACATTATCTATCACGTTATTCATAAATGCCATTCCATCCATTGGCAGTTTATTTCCTATGTAATCCACAACAGCATTAGTGTCTATCAAATACTGCTGTTGTTCCATTCTTCTCGACTTTTAGTTACATAATTTTGTAGTTCATCGGCAATTTTGGTGGGAAGTTTGCCAGCATATTTTTCAGAAAGTTTCTGTTTTGGTTCAATATTCTTTTTCAAAACAGTAATTACTTCCAGTTCTTCAAGCCCTTCCAGTAATTTATATGCTTTTTCATTATTTATCTTTACGAGTACAGTATCCATAATTGAGAGATTATTCCAAATATACACTTTATTTCCCCTTTTTGTAATAACAATTTTATGTGCTGTCTATAATTTTTATAATTTGTAATTGATTCTCTATGATTTAATCTTTTTCCTAGGATTTTCTTCCGTACCAGTAGCTGTAGGTGCTGTAAAATGTATTGGTTTTGTGAAGGAAGTTTTATTACCTGATTGGTCTATCAAGCAAAAAGACACTTCATAGTTGCCGCCTTCATACAAATTAAATGCACCAGCACACATTCCATGTCCTATTGAAACTTGACCATCATAAATTGTTAGAATGTAATCGGTAATTTCTCCAGTTTTCTCATTTTTCACGCATGCTCTAACAAACAATTCGGATGTATCTACACCTTTAATTTTGAAAGAAACTGATATGCTAGGACCACAACCTAAATATTGCAAATATTTTTTACTTTCTAATGGCATTTCCATCAAGACTGGCAATTCTTTGTCAATAATGTCAGTTGTCTTGAAAACAATTGGCATTCCTTTTTGCAATGTTTGATTAAAATCTAGTGGGCTTCTTTCATATTCAGGTAAACTATCTATTTTAAATTCATAATTTCCATTTTCTTTTAGCAATTTATTTGGCTTTAGTATTACTTCCGTTATCCTGAAACCTCCTTTCAATACTTCAATTACAGATAAGGTATCATTACTCGTTGTAGAATGAAGATAGATAGGATATTTTTTATTTAAATCTTTTATAAGATTCTCACTTGTACCATAAAAAAGAAGAATTAGCTGACCATTTCTATTTAATACCCGATTGCGCGAAAGAAAATCAATACCATTATTATAACACTTTGCAGTTGCAATGGTAGAAATGAGCGTTGCTAATATTAAAACGAGAATATGGCGCATAAAATGAATAAATATAATTGATGTAAAACTAACTTTTGTCGCTCACTTGATAAAGTTAAAGATGGGACTCTTCTTTAAAACAGCACCTTTCCCCCATTTCTACCTATTTAAAAAGTATTCCCTAAACAACCTCACCTCTTCCAGTTCTGTTTCTACGTATTTGGCGAATATTTTAGTGCCTACTTGCTTCTCTAAGGCAGATATGCCCACGTCAATCAATCTAATCCCTTCGTTGGTGAGTAATATATTGTCAAAAGCTTGTCCGCCAATGTCCGAAGGGCGTCTTAAATCCCGGTGTACAAAGCCTTTGCTGTGCAATTGTTGCAGTTCATCCTCAAAAACACCCAACCATAGTTCCCTTATCTCCACTTCATACGCCCTATAGTCAATAGGTTTGATGCGTTCCATCACTAACATCTCGGTTTGCAAGGCTTCGTTGTATTCTAGGCGGATAAACTTTGCAACCAGTCCATTTATTTCGTTTGCAAACTTCATTTTCTCCGCTTCCGAACCAATATCCGAGCGGGTATCCCCCGTAAACAGCTTTGCCACTTCGTTATCGTTCAACACGATAACGGTATTATTGGCACCTGCCGAAAGTTTCCTTGGGTATTTCATGTTTTTTAATTCTTTTATTGCCTTTTCATGATTTTTTCTTTCTGCCTAATCCCGTTGATTGATTAAGTAAAGATAGGTTTCTTATTAATTATTGCTGATTTATTAATAAATTGAATAATTAAAAAGAAGGCTTCACCAATAGCGAAACCTTCCTCAACAAAATCAACCCTTTTCTTGGTATTAACGTCTGAATTGATAAGAAAACCATCTAAAATCGTAACGAAAACAAGCCAATTCTTACCGTAAATTAGCCAATTCTTACCGTAATTATGTTAATTCTTACCGTAATTTTCACTTTCTTGTGTGAAAAAGTGAAAATTACGGTAAGAATTAACATAATTACGGTAAAAACAGAGAGCAAAACGGTAAGAATTAGCGAGTTTTGGGTAATAAAAAGCTCTCCTTCTGCAAGAAAAGAGAGCTTTTTATTGACTTATTATTGGGGAATAATAGATAAATACGCATTTTCTGTAGTAGATGCATTCTCCATACATACAATGCTGTATCCTTTGATAGTAGTCCATTTAGTGCCGGGCCCAAGCAGTATTGGCGTACCACTTATGGTTTTTCCTTTATAAATTTTTATGCCTGCATTGCCGGTAATACTGACAATGCTATTTAAAACCAATTTCACTTTTAATTTACTTAGACCTGCAAAAATTCTCACTTTCCTAATCTTGGCAACTTTTTTTGAAAGAATCACAGTAATGCCATACGCCCCAAGCATCTTTACATTGTTTGGATAGAGTTTTTTCAAAAACTTCACTATTGCACGGATGTGAGCCAGCACTGGCGCAAATTCAGAGTCCCTTTTTTGGCGGGCAGTTTCCGAATTTAGCGTGGCTGTTGCAGAATCTGTTTGTTTTACCAAAGCTGCAGCACCATTTGTGGCATTGCCGGTGAGGCTAATGTTATTCGTAGTTACATAAGACAGTAGGGGACTAATGGCGGGCGAAATATAGCTGTCATTTTTTGTTTTCATCAGCGAAAAAAGATCCATCCAGCCAACAGAATCTGTTGGATATGTGAACTTTCCGCTATCAGAAATAGTTGCCCCCCAATCACCAACTGATTTAAAGTTTGGTTCGAACAAAGATTTTAGATTCTGGAAAGACCCAGTTGTGTCTTTAGAGATTTTTTTTATTGCTGCTTTACTTTGTTGCCTCAAGTTTTGGCTTGTTTTTCTTAAAGCCTTGAAAGAAGTGTCGTAGGCCATGGCAATCACCCCTGTTGCCACATCGGCATCTATATCTATGCCTTTGTTGGCAAGCATTACCACCAATAGCCCCGTTGGTCCATCCAAATCTATCTGGGCTTTGATAGCATCTAAGAGTGTAATCTTTTGTTGAAAAGGTGAAGGAATAAGTGCGCGTGGCATAATAATCTGTTTTAAATATCAAATAACACATCCGATACTTGCACAAACTACACTTACTGTGATACTTTGAAGATATACTTTGGATTATGAGGCTATAAAAGGTGCTTTTGGGGCAGAATGTGCATAACTTGTATGACTTTAACAGTAATTAGTAAAAAATATTGGTTTAAGGAGCTTTTTAGTGTAAAATAAAGTAACCCTTTTTGGGCGTATTCCATAATCATTGAAACTGTTTTTTTCATTATCCGTTATATTCGCCACAAGGATTGAAAAGTACTGTAAAGTTTCACATTATTAATTGACTGTTAGTGGAGGAAAAGCGTTTTACCAACCCGTTTTATATATTTTTTCTGGTGTTACCGTATGGTATCAGTTCGGGTTTCGTCTCCGTCACCCTTCCTTTTCTTCTTACCAAGAACAATTTTCCTGTTGTGATGACGGCAGCCATCGTTTCTGCTGGTGTTGCATCAAATGTCTGGCGTTTTTTATGGGCTCCTGTTGCCGATTTGACCCTTACCCTCCGAAAATGGTATTGGATTGGCGTTGTTGCCTGTACTTCCACTTTATTATGGCTTTGCATCACGCCATTAACCATAAAAGGGGAATTTTTATTGATTATAATCGTATTTGTTTCGCAGGTTTCTGCCACGTTTGTGGTATTGCCCGTAGGGGGAATAATGGCTCACCGCATAGATGAAACCAAAAAGGGGATGGCAGCGGGCTGGTACCAAGCAGGAAACCTCGGAGGCGTTGGAATAGGCGGTGGTGCTGGGTTGTGGCTGGCTACTCACTATAGTTTGATGGTGGCGGGCGTGGTATTATGTGCCGCTTCGGTGGTGTGTGCACTGGTTGTGCAACTGATAAAGGACGTGGAGAGCAACAAAGAAAATACAATTGTGCACCAAACCGTGCTGATGGGCAAAGACCTACTAAGTATGGTGCGGATACCGATTGTATTGTTTATTTTGATAGTATTTCTGCTGCCGATGGGGACGGGTGCTGCATCAAATTTGTTTTCGGCAATAGCGGGTGATTGGAAAACAGACGCAGATACGGTGGCTTTGGCAACGGGATTGTTGAGTGGTGTTGTGAGTGCGGTTGGTTGCGTGATTGGCGGATGGTTTGCAGATAAATGGGGGGTGTGGATTGGGTATTTTGGGTCGGTAACCATTGGGGCATTGGTGGCATTGGGTATGGCGGGGCTGCCTTATCTTCCTATAATATATATAGGTGGGGTCTTATTTTATGCTTTCGGGCTTGGATTGGTGAATGCGTCCTTTTCGGCACTTACTTTATACGCAACAGGCAAAAAGAACGCGGCTACAAAGTATGCTTTGCTATCGTCTTTGTCCAATATTCCTATAGTTTACATGACTGAAGTAGATGGATGGGGGCATGACAAGTATGGAAGCAAAGGAATGCTTGTGTTGGAGTCCGCTTTGTGTTTGTTATTTGTTGTAATCTGCCTTTTCTTCTTGAAAAAGATGCAAGAAAGGAACTTTGTGTTGAAATCAATAGATTGATAATATAATAAAAAATACCTTACTTAGGAATTATTGACGATTGCTTTCTTTTTAATAGACACTTTGATGAATATAAGTGTTCCTACTATAACTAAAAGCAAAGAAATGATTTCAGCTTGGGTAGGTTGAAATGGTAAACTTTCGTATTTTGTATTGACCCTAATCTTTTCAATCGTAAATCTCTCAATACCATTCAGGATAAGGTATAAACCCGTCATCTGACCAGCTATTTTGAGCTTGTTTCTCAATGAAAACAATACTAAAAAGAGGATTGTACAAGCAACTGTTTCGTAAAATGCAGTAGGAAAAACGGGTATTGGCAATTGTGCGCAATATTGTGGGGAATCGCAGCCAAGAATACGCACGCCTTCGCTGATTACGTTGTGGGGATAGTTGTAAGCAAACAACCAATTGGGCAAATGCCAGAAAGGTTGCACGGATATGTGACGAACGGCATCCAATGTCTTGAACTGACTGACGTAATAATCCATGTTATGCCCCAATTGCATACTGAAATCGGTGGGTGTCGCCGGAACAATTTGTCCTGTTGGGGTAGAAATAAAGCTACTGTTTAGGATACCCCAATCTCCATCACCACTTACTTGGCAACCTATGCGACCAATGGCGTATCCAATCATAAGTGCAGGGGAAAATGCATCTGCCAGATGAATAATTTTTATCTTATGCTTTTTTGCATAGAAAGCAATGGCGAGAGCAGCACAGATAAGCCCACCATAGAAGGTAAGTCCGCTGAAAGAGATTAAGGCTGCAACGGGATCTTTAATAAAATCGTCCCAATTCTCTAAATTGTGAAACACTTTTGCACCAGCGAAACCAAAAATAGCCGCAAAAATTACCAAATCGCCCACACGATCGTGCGGCCATATACGAATAACCCTATGTTCGGGGTTAGCTAACTTCTCTTTGTTCTTTTCCCACCATTTAAGTCCGGCAAAAACTGCCCCAAGCAACAAACCAACAGGCAAATTCCCTTTGGTAGATAAGATAAACGCCTGAGGATCGCTCATTGCATCGGGCAAAAGGAAAGCACCAATGATTTTATAGCCCAATAAAAAGCCTAAAAGGAAGTTTATGATTAAATCGGCAATAGAAGCAGGGCCACCAACGAGTATTTTTTCTTCGGTATAGGTAAGAAGCCCTTGTCCTTGCTTGCGTTTTAGCTCGTTTGTAACCACCCATGCGGCAACAAGGAAGCAAATAGCGACAAAAAAACCAAAAGAATTAACAAGTTTCAGGAAATTCCAATCTACTTTAAACCAATCCTTGAAAGCGTAATATAAATTAGGGTACATATTGCGTAAGTTACTAAAGTTAAAATTGGTGTCGTTGAAAAGACTGCAATGATAATTAATAAAAATTATCTTGCTGTGAATCTATTGCTAATAAGACATAAAAAGCCCCACTTTGCAGTGAGGCTTTTTAATTTAAAGCTAATAAAATGACTAATTGCAGTATTTATCAAACTCTGCAATGAGGTGTTGTGCAATAACTTGTGCAGGACGGCCTTCTATTTGGTGACGTTCTACCATACTTACCAATTCACCATCCTTAAATAAAGCGATAGCAGGAGAAGATGGGGGATAAGGCAACAATAACTCACGAACTTTTTTAACGGCATCTACATCAAAACCGGCAAAGCTTGTTGCTAAATGAGTGGGTTTCTTATTAGCATTGTTAATTGCCATCAAAACACCAGGCCTACAAGCACCTGCAGCACAACCGCATACAGAATTAATGACTACTAGTGTAGTTCCTTCCTGTTTAATGGTGTCATTTACAAGGGATGCTGTATTCAAATCCTCAAATCCATTGTCAGTTAACTCTGCCTTCATAGGCAATACTATTTCTGCTGGGTACATAAAGTTATAATTTTTAATTAAGCTGCAAATGTACAACAAGAATATTTCTTAATCACTATCATAACAGGTCGTTTTGCCTTTTTGCGGCTATCGAAAGTGACATTATTGCTACTGTAAGTGCTTGATTATGACATAAAGTCGTAAAAAAGAGCTGTTTTTTGCCATTGGAATATCATTTGCGAACATATTTTACGTAAACGAAATTTAATAACAATAAAAAATTAATGATTATGACACTCGTAAAACACAGTAATCCAAGAATCATCAATGATTTGTTTGATGAAGTATTCAAAGGGTTCCCAGCAACTTGGGGAAGTGACAACTTTACTCAAAAAGTATTCCCTGCCGTGAACATCCACGAAACAAATGAAGGCTATCAGTTAGAGTTAAGTGCAGCAGGGCTTAACAAAGAAGACTTTAAGATTCATGCTGAGAATGATTTGTTGACAATCAGCTATGAAAAGAAAGAAGAAACAGAACAAAAAGATGCTAAAACCATCAGAAGGGAGTTTAGTCATCAAAGTTTTAAACGTAGCTTTAGCTTAGATGAAAAGATTAATGTAGAAGGTATCCAAGCTAAGTATGAAAATGGCGTATTGAAGTTGTATCTTCCCAAAAAAGAAGAAATAAAGATTTCTCCTAAGGAAATTACAATAAGCTAAGGTGAGGAGAGTGGTTGAAAAAGCCCAATGTATTACCAGTGGGCTTTTTATTTAAATTCAATTATTCAGCTACATTGAAATGCGGATGCGTAATTGCATGTAAGAAGATACCAAGTACTTCTGGTTTTAGTGCAATTGAAAAAGCGATGCCAAATATGGCACCCCATAAGTGTGCATCGTGATTAATATAGTCACCTCCTTTCTTCCCCATGTAAATAGTATATCCCAAATAGAGGATAGCATATATAATTGCAGGAAGGGGTATAATAAATACGTATAAAGTACTCCATGGCATTAATAAAATCATAGAAAATACGATAGCAGATACCGCTCCTGATGCGCCCAAACTTCTATAATGATAGTTATTTATGTTTTTTAGATAACTAGGAATCTGACTAACTATTAAAGCACCCAAATAAAGTACGATATACCAAATCTCTCCTACACCTAACTCTCCACAATATGCATATTCCCAGCTTCTTCCGAAGAAATACAAGGTGAACATATTAAATGCAAGGTGTTGGATATCAGCATGGATAAAGCCTGATGTGATAAATCGGTACCACTGATTGTCTCTTGTAATAGCAGGGGGATAGAAAATAAGTTGATTTGTTAATTTCTCATTAGAAAAAGCAAGAAAAGATACTAATCCAGTTATAGCTATAATTAACAGTGTTATCGTAATCATGATTTGAGTATTAAAATAAAAACCGCCTTAAATAAATTAAGACGGTTTTCGAATAAATATATTAAAGTAAAAGTATTAAAATACTCGTTTAGCACATTTTAACTGTCCTCTACCGCTAGGATTACGTGGAGAATATAAATCATCTCCACCTCTTAATGCATTCAATCTAATATTTACTCTGATTTGAAAAGAATAATAAGCATCATTATTTGCAGGATTACCTCTTGGATAAAGATCCGCAGGACTGAGTTTGGGGTCAATAAACTGTGGGATTTGCTCTGGGATTCCTTTTGTGTTTGTTGCCCTCCAACTATAATCTTCTGCCAATTGAAGACGATGTCCTAAAGGTGTTTTCGGTCCACCAGCTGCGGTTATACCAGCTTGCCATTCTTGATTAGATATGTAGCTATTAGTGCTTATATCATCTAAGTAATCAGTAAAAAGTTTTCTATAATTTGCTTCCACAGCAATCGAAATTCTTTCTGATATTTCAAATCGTACGCCCCCGCCTAATTGAATGTTAAGCTGTGTAAGATTATATTGCCTATCAGCATATTTCCCGCCTGGAAGATACTGACCTTCGGTTCCTAAGCTATGCAAATCCACATCGCCCAAACTATCTATTGGCCTTAACGGATGTGGATCAAAATGATAAACTGAAAAACCACCAAATATGTAAGGAATAACGCTATTAAATGAATTATCAACTAAATCATATTCGCCCATCAAAGCTGCTTCTTGTATTTGCGACTTGAAACTCAGGTTTCTTTCTCTTTTTCCAATATTATTCGAGTTTAAATCATCACCAGAAACACTTAAAGCGGATAAATTCAATCTGATTCTGTACCTATTTGTAATGTCATAAGTAGCGCCAAGGCTGAAGTCGGGTTTGGCAACTGAGTTATGACCAGCGTTTTGCAAATCTCCTTTATAACCACTTGCGCCTAAAGAACCCGTAAGGCTCAAACGCTGTGCTTGTGCCAGATTACTTGAAAGAAAGAGAATAGTGATAAATCCAATATTTATCATTAGGTGCTTGTAGAAATTGTTTTTTCTCATTATGTCTATTTTTTTAATTCTATACAAAAGTCATTAAATCAGTAAGTAAAACCCGTTTTAATAATGGCGATGCAAAGTATATAAAAAACTTGTTAAAAATGAAATTTGAATAAAATATCTCAAAATAACATAACATCAAGTGCTATTTATACTCGTAAATCAGATTGAAGTAAATTCAAATAAGTTTGAATTAGCTTATTGGGTTTAAAAAAGACCGTTAAGAACTAATGGATTGTTCTAAAATTTCATCTATGTTTATACCATAATGACTTTCATCGTATATACATTCTCCATTTCTAACCACAATAACCTGTGGCGACTCATGATGGACTTGAAATAAATCAGCAACAGCATTTGAAATACTTCTATACTTTATTAAGTCTAAATAATAAAGGTCAATGTCTGATGGGTAAATACCTTTTTCTAATCTATTTTTCGCCACACTACTAATACTGCAAGAAGTACTATGCTTAAAAATAACTTGAACTCGTTGGAAAGACTTTGTTTTAATGTCTTCCAGCGAGTTCAATTCTGTTAACTCAATCCAATTCATCATAAAATATTTATCCAGTAAAATATCTTTTATTAGTAGCAGGACAACCCTTGTAACGTTGCGACGCACAGGATGAAACAAATATTGCTACTACCAAAACCAAAACACCACACAAAAGCATTCTTTTCATATTTTCTTATTCTTAAGACAAAGGTAGAGTATTGTATTTATTTATGGCCTCATAAGTTTTCCCTAATGTTAATAATTAATTAATCTGTACTCTGCAAACCGGATATCTGTCAGAAATGATTTTTAAATTTAGCTATTGACGAATTACAGTAAGCTTTCCATCCCTATCCCATTTAATTACCGATGAAGGCTCTTTAATAGAATTGTCGTTTTGTCTATACTTCACTTCATAATCTACCCCTTTAACAATTTTATCCTTTATTTCTGAGAAAAAAGATGGCGTAGGTTCTCCACTTATGTTGGCAGAAGTGCTTACAATGGGTTTTTGAAAGCGTTTAATCAGGTGTTTGCAAAAAGCGTCCATGCAAATGCGTATCGCAACACTGCTATCTTCACCAAGTATGTTCTCTGCTAAGCCAATAACGCCCTCATAAATAACTGTTGTAGGTTTGTTTGTAGTATTCAGATAATCAAAAACGGCTAAATCCAGTTGTGTTGCATAGTGCATCACTTCTTTTTCGCTTGCCATCAGTACAATCATTTTCTTTGAGTCTTCTCTTTGTTTCAGTTTATAAATTCTTGCTACGGCTGCTTCATTTGTTGCATCGCACCCAATCCCCCATACGGTGTCTGTAGGGTATAATATCAATCCACCATTGTTTAATACCTCCAAACATCTTTCTATGTCATCTGCAAAAACTTCCATCAAACTAAATATTGCCTGCAAATAAAATCAATACTGTTTAAATAAAACCCTAATTGAGCTAATAAAAGTTTTTTGCTTTGTAATAACACAAAACGAGGCATTCTGCCAGGGTCATCCCTCAATTAACATTCCTAATGTGTAAAAAACTAGGTTCTAATTGGGGCTGTTAATAATGCAAGTGTCATTTTTCTCATTGTTTATGCCTTCTTGCCGTTGTTGGATTCCTTATCCAAATAACTTTCAATTCATAACAAGTGAAGATAAGTTTCTTCTTCAAAATAGAATCTTCTTCTTCTTTATTATTATCGTTCATTCGCAAAAGCATCCTCTAAAATGATGCAGGATATGACTAAAATTGTAAAATAAATGGTCAAAATCGTAACGAAATCAACCAAATTCTTAACGAAAACAACCCTTTTTGTCGTGAAAAAGGCATTATTCCCTTACGAATTTGCGTTTTTCCCTTACGATTTGGCATTATTCCCTCACGATTTGCCTTACTTTCCTTACGAATTTGCATTATTCCCTTACGAATTTAGCTCTTTCCCTCATCTTTTTTGCCTTATAATTCACGTTTTATTTACGTTTTCAACAAATAATTACCGCTGTGAAAAAGAATTCATCGATAATTATTTGAAGTGTAATTGTTTTTTACTACTTTGAGCCAACACAAAAATGATTCGTAAATAGTATTGTTTCACAATTAAAAAAAACAGCGTATGAAGTCCCTGTCACAGACGTGGTTTGCAGATGGTTACATTGATTTTGAATTGAAAAAGTACACTTTGTTGGCGTATCTACAGGAAATAAACAAGTGCTTCAATCAAAACAAGTTGTATCCGCAATTGGCCGATTTAATTTTTCATTACAACAACCTCGTTGCCTTCAGGGAAAACAAAAAATATTTGCAGGAACAGTTTCCTAAAAGGCTTACTGGCGTTCAGATACAGCAATTGCAGGTATTGTACGAAAGTATGATTGAAGACGACAGCATGATGCAGGAATTGGAGGAAATAATCAATTATTCTGCCCGAAAAATGAAGAAAGCGATTACAAGCGGCACCGAAATCTATGAATTTGTGGAAGATAAATTGAACATTGAACCCATTGGCATCATCCCTTTGGATCATCATGAAGGGTATTTCTTTTTGTGTGAAGGCAATGTGGGCAATACCCACGTTTATCAATACCGTATTGGCATTTTTGAGAAACATGATGAGAAATATCGCAGCATGATTACCGATTTTGTGGCTACTTGGCAACGGAGTATCGTAAATAGTCACCACAATATAAAAGCTGAACTGATAAGAAGTAGGAGTTTTATGCCCAATCCTGCTGTTTATGCCGTAGAAACTTCCCTTAGTCTACCAATAGAAGAAACTTTGCTACCAATAGCAAAGCGAACACTGGTAAGATATATTGCTTTGAATGCGCCCGGGGTGGGATAAGACAATTTATTGTTTAAAAATAACCACATAGGCATACAGGCACATAGTTTTTGGGGAAAGGAGACATAAGAAAACATAGTAAGAACGGGTGTAAATGCTTAGTAGGGTGCTAGAATAGCCTATGTGAACTAAAAGTGAAACGTTTATAAACTTATATGCCCCTTGCTATGTGCCTATTGTGACTATGTGGCTAATTTTTTACCTATTTAAAATAAAAACAGGCTGGTTCTAATTAAAGAACCAGCCTGTTTATTATCATAAAGAATGAGTTATTTCAAATAACCCAATATCTTCAACATACTTTGGGCGGATTGTTCTTTGGCATACACCCAATCCTCCAAAACACCCTGTTTGTTGTATTCAATAATAATATGTTTTGGCGAAGGAATCAGGCAATGCTTGATACCACCGTATCCACTTATCTGATCTTGATAAGCCCCCGTATGAAAAAAGCCAACATACAAAGGCTCTTTGTTGCTTTCCTCCTCGCCCTTATAGTTATTGGTCAATTTTGGCAGGAAGACCTCATTTATATGCTCCTCACTATCATAATAATCGTGACTGTCACAGGTAATTCCACCCAAAACCACCCGCTGGTATTCATTGTCCCACTTATTTACGGGCAACATCAGGAACTTTTCGCCAATGCCCCAAGTATCCGGAAGGGTAGTGATAAACGATGAGTCAATCATATACCAACACTCCCTATCGTTCTGCACTTTTTGACCAATTACGCTATAAATATGCGCCATACTTTCACCAACAGTAAAGCTCCCAAACTCAGTAAAGATGTGCGGCATGGCAACTTTGGCTTTCTTGCAGGCACGTTTGATATTGCCTACAATTTCATTGATCATAAACTGATAATCATAGTCAAAACCAAGCGAATGTTTGATAGGGAAGCCACCACCAATGTTGATTGAATCTAATTCAGGGCAAATCTTCTTCAATTGGCAGTACAAGTTGATAACTTTATTCAACTCACTCCAATAATAAATATCATCTTTGATACCCTTGTTTAGGAAGATATGCAACATTTTCAGTTGGAACTTATCTTCAAACCCTTCTATCTCATCAACATAAAACTCTAGTATATCTTTTTGCCTGATTCCCAAACGAGAAGTGTAAAAAGGGAAGGAAGGTTCCTCTTCCGCCGCAACACGAATGCCTAATTTGAAAGGGGCTTTCACTGTTTTGCGATAAGCATCCAGTTCTTCTTTATTATCAAGGATTGGAATTACATTCTTAAACCCAGAATTGATAAGACGTGCGATACGGTTGGTGTAAGACTTCTGTTTATAGCCATTGCAGATGATAAAGGTCTCTTTATTAATCTTCTTTTTAAGATATAGTTGATTGATAATCTCAATATCATACGCAAAAGAGGTCTCCAAATGAATCTGGTGCTTCAAAGTTTCCTCAACAATAAAAGAAAAGTGGGAACTTTTTGTGCAATAACAATAGTTGTAGCTGCCTTCATACTTATGCTTCTTGAAGGCTTTCTCAAACATGTCCTTTGCCTTGTTTATCTGCATCCCAATCTTAGGGAGATAAGTAATTTTCAGGGGCGTTCCATATTTATCAATAAGGGCTTTGACATCAACGTTGTTAAACATCAAATACCCATCATCATTCAATTTATAACCTTCCTGTGGGAAGTGGAAAGTTTGATTCACCAGTGAGGTGTAAGAATTGTTCATCTAAGAACTTGGTTTAATGCGTGAAAATAAATTGATTAAACTACTAAAAAAGAACGCAAATGTAACAGTTTGAAGCAGATAAGGCATAAAAAAAGCTGAAGCAATTAAACTCCAGCTTTCTTGTATTATCCACTCACAAATTTACTTTACTGAATCAACCAAAGCCTTGAAGCTTTCAGGGTTGTTCATAGCCAAATCAGCCAATACTTTACGATCCAATTCAATACCTTTTACATTTAGTTTGTGTATAAACTGGCTGTAAGTCAATCCTTCTGCACGAACACCCGCATTGATACGAGCAATCCATAATTGACGGTATTCTCTTTTCTTTAACTTACGGCTTACATAGCTATAGGTCAAACCTTTTTCTACTACGTTTTTGGCAACGGTATATACGTTTTTACGTTTACCATAAAACCCTTTGGCTTGGTCGAGAATTCTTTTTCTCCTAGCCCTTGATGCAACTGCGTTTACTGAACGTGGCATAACTTTATCATTTTTTATCAGTGGATTGAACCACTAATGGATGTTTTAAATTTGATTACTCTTGAGTTTGTCAGCTTACTATTTCAAAGCTAGAAGACGCATAACAAAATCTTTGTTAGCTGAACCTAATTGACCTTTCATTCTTAAAGCACGTTTGCGCTTAGTAGATTTTTTGGTAAGAATGTGGCGTTTGAACGCCTTTTGAAATGTGATTTCGCCTGTGCCGGTTACTTTGAACCTTTTCTTAGCACTTGAGTTTGTTTTAACCTTTGGCATAAAATAATCTTGTATTAAGATTACACCCTGCAGGCGTCTCGAACAGACGAGAACTTGTTGAGCCTTTTGGGAAAGGGCGCAAATGTAAGGGAAAAATTTGAATAGTAGGTGTAATATTAATGAAAACTATACCCTTTATTCCCAATAATAGGGTTTTATGAATCCATTCTTATATCTTTTGGTATTCATTATCAAAGGGTCTATTCAAACCTTTGTAGGATGCTTCTTAAAGCATATTCTAGTTAAACTTGGGTGACTATTTGAACCAGTCACACTTAGGAAGACTTGAGCAAATGGGAATTTTTGGTTTGGGCTATTCAGGGGAATACTCAAATAGTCTTATTCCCTCTATTTCTTTAAAATGATTATCCAAAGTATACAATGGCAAATCAAATTGAATGGAAATTGCTGCAATCCAAATATCATTTTCTGGTATTGGTCTTCCAATATTCAGCAATCGTGACTTTATTGCACCATAATTATCAGCAGTATTGTTATCGGAATCCAAGATGCTACACGATTTCAAGAAACTCTTTATTTCTTCCAATTTTCTTTTGGATGTTGAGGGAACGATAAGCACCCAAATAGAGTTCTCCTAAAACAGTGATGGGTAAATAAATGACCTCGTGATTGTCTAAAACAGAAAGCACTTTCTTATTCCCTTTGAATAATTCTATAACAATGTTTGTATCAATCACTAACTTATTTCCAGTCATTAGGATTTATTTTAGCACAACTTTCTTCAATGGTACGTTTTATTTCTTCCGCTTCTTTTTCAGTCCATATACCAGAAAAATTCTTAAATCCATTATTCCGAACAGCAATGGATTTATTTTGGATGATAGCCTCTACCTCATCCAAAACAGCATCATTTTCTATTCTTATAATTTGTCTTATCACTTGTAATATTCTTCCTTCAGCATACATAACCGATGAATTTATTTTTTCAAATCTACTGATTTTATTTTTAAATTAATAAAACAAAAGATGCAGCCATAATCAGTAGCTGCTCCTTGTACTGTTCAAGAGTATCCAGTTAAAGACTGGTTTGACTATTTGCCCCAAGTCATCCTACGGAAGACTTGAGCCAGTGAACCTATTTCAAATAAATTTCATTTCTTACATAGGTATTATTCAACCAAAAGCAATGCTTAGTGTATTCCATTGTTTTTGTCACTTTGTCCTCAACTGGTAAAGGATAAGTATCTTGAGCATCTTGAGCGTGCGGTCTTACGTGGGAAACTGAATTAAACTTTTTACTAGGAAAATTGGTTTGTCTTACACCATTTTTTATTTCCCTTACTATATTGCCTTCTTCAACAATTTCTTTTGTCTTTAGCCAAACTTCTTTTGCTTTTTCTATATCAGAATACGGCATATTCCAAAACTTTACTTTTTTCAAAATTAGATTGCTACCTTCAAATTGAAAGAATACAAAAAGAAATTTATGCTCAAGTATTTCTTTAAATTCCGATTCATCCCATTCTTCCTGAACCAGTTCTTCATATTTAAACGTAGGAAACGAAATATCTTCTTTAGGAAGATTATTTTCTTTAAGCCTAATTGTTTTTACGATTATATCTGCCTTTTTAAACTCTTCTATTTCTTTGTTAAGTTCTATCCCCAAAATTGATTTGGTAAGGTTTGCGTAATAATTCTTTGCTTTTACATTTAGTTTTAATCCTAAAGACTGTAATATTTCAGACTCAGACTTATTATAATAGGCTTTGAATTTTCCTATTACAATATCTTCTATCGTTTGCTTTTTTGCTACTTCTAAACTTGAAATCAGTTTGCCATACGTTGCCGAACTATCCTTTGCAATGGAAGCAATGATATGGTTTACATAACCTTGCTTTAATGAAAATGCCCTTTGCTTTGCTGGGGTATCACTATATGGCTGCTTCCTGACAGAACTCGCATTTGCACCTTTTGTGCAAGCTCCCAAATAATAAGTATCACCCTCAGAAAGTTCGTGAGCCTTTCCCTCGGCTACTTTCCTTTTAATCAGTTCCCAATCTTGCTTTATTATTTCTAAGTCCGTATTTGGAAAATTCCATTCATCAACCAACTTTATTATATAGTCCAATAGGTTGTAATCAGCTTGATGTAAATAGAAAATCAAAAGAATATTTGCATTCTTTTTCCAAAAAGAACTTGTTTCAAAGTCTTGGGTTACTACTTCAAAATAATTGATAATGTTAAGTACCAACCTTTCTTTTGAACGATATTCAGCATTTTGTAATTGTTTTAAAGGTGTTGATTTCAATTCAAGACCCGCAATTGCAAAATCGGGTTCAGAATCAGAATTAGGTTCATAAAGGAAATAATATTTTTCAAGTAATTGACCATAGTTACCTTTTCCTGAATACTGATGATCCAAAATGTTTTGACCACAAGCTTCTCTTAATGTTTTTCCTTTAAGGTTTTTAGCATACTCAATAATTGAATGCTTATCGTTTGGGTTATATGGTAATTCCATTTTCAATTTTTTGTTTTAAAGCGATTCCTATTTTCTCCACCACCCCAACTACTAAAGCATTTCCCATAAAGAAAGCCCTTTTTGTATCGGATATTCCTTCAAGATAAGTATGGTTGTCAGGAAACATATCTAATCTTTCCAGTTCTACTGGTGATAGTCTCCTAAAGCCTTTTGATGTTTGTATTACGTGTTTGAATCTAGATGGAGAAGCTCCTCCTTCACCTGTGATTATGGTTCTCGATGGCTTATCAAGTGCGTCTGGAAAAGTCATCCCCCCTTCACTATAATTATATTCAAAGCCACTGGCATCCTTTCTTATTTCCTTTTTAGCACCCTTTAAGTACCGCCATTTATCTAAGTCTTTTTCCCCAATATAAAAATCCTCGGTTACCTCGCCATTTTGAATGATGTCTTTTAATAAAATACTTTTGCCATCATAATTAGGGAATGTTTTTAACGTAGTAACCATGCCATCTATTAATATCCCTGTATTCTGAAAGGTTTTCACATCATCCTTCTTATTGAAATTCGTTGAAATCTCAACAATGTCACCTTCTAATTTGAATGTATCAGCGTACATATTATTTTCATCCACAACAGGGAAACCTGTTGCAATTGTTCCATCTTTAATAATCCAATCTAAGGGAGAGACTTCTTCGATGGATTCAGCAATTAAGGAGTCTTTGTGATATGCAACTATAAAAATGCGCTTTCTCTTTTGTGGCATTCCATATTCAGCAGCATTTATTATTCGCCATTCAACTATGTATCCTAACTCATTTAGACTTTTAAGTATAATTGCAAAATCTCTTCCTCGCTGCCCTGATGGAGAAATAAGAAGTCTATCAACATTCTCAAAGAATAGATAGTTGGGCTTATTCTCTTTCTCGCTTAATATTTTATGTATAGACCACCATAGTACACCCTTCTTTCCAATCAAACCTTTAGAATTTTTTAATGTAGTTGCTACAGAATAATCTTGGCAAGGGAAACCTCCTACAAGCAAATCGTGGTCGGGTATAGTAGAAACATCTACGGATGTTATATCTTCATTTATATGATTTTCTTTGCCCCAGCGTTTTTCATAAACCATAGAAGCATGTTGGGTTTTGGTAGTAGGCTCCCATTGATTGCTCCAAATGACTTCATAAGGCGATATGAATTTTTTCTTGTAACCAGATGATGCAGACTTCCCTTTCCAACCTTCTAACCCAAGCCTAAAGCCGCCAACACCTGCAAACAACTCAACGACTTTTATTTTATCTGCCATTATATTAAATGATTAGTAACTAAAAAACATTAAAACCTATTGTTTTTCAATTCCTGTAAAGATGCGGAAAAAGTCAGTAAATGTTATCAATAAAATATTGACATAGGGTTAATTACAATCTGATTTAGATTCCAGACTCCTTTTGCTATGACTAAAAGTGTTTATTATTGAAAGATTTCAGTACAATGTTAGGAGAGGGGGGCAATAAAAGAGATAAACTTCCCGAAAGTTTAAAACTTTCGGGAAGTTGCAGGTTGGGAAGTCTCTCAAAGAGCAACGTACCCTATCAATTCCATTAAATAGGAATATTAGATTGAAATACTGTTGCTTCGGTAAGTAAACGTTCGGCAAGTTCTTTTAGGTTTAGTTATAAATCTAAATCAATATCGCCTCTAGTCCTTCCGTGAAAACTTGTAAAAGCAGATTTGCCACCAAACCAATCAATTACTTCATCCTTAAAAACCCTTGTCTTTTTATCAAAAATATATGCACTATAAGAAGAGAACATCCAGTTTTCCATTGTATCTGCAAAACCATGACGAACAGGATTATTGTGAATATAAAAAACAAGTTGAGTATAGTATTTTTCATCAAATATCTCCTTTCGTTTGAAATTAGGCATAAATAAACTTCCTTTTCGTTGTTGTTGTTTGTTGAATGCCTGTGAATAGGAGCTAAACAAATTGCCAAATGTTTTACTAATAAAAGCAGATATTAAATCTTCATTCAGGTCAGGAACAATGAAATCTACTCCCTTTTTCTCCGAAATGAAGGCTTTGTTTGCTTCCTGTAAATGGGCTATACTTTTAATTCTTACCATCAAATGCAGGTGGTTTGGCATTAAGCAATAAGCGAAAGTATCAGCAATCGGCTCGATGAAGTATTGGTATCGTTTAAGAAAGTAATTATAGTTTTCAGCATTTTCAAAAAGGTTTTCTTTACCGTTTGCGTGGTTATAAATATGATAAATCTTATTGGGTAATAGTGGTGTTTCATTGTTTTTCAAGGGTAGCAATTTATTTATGTTTGTAAATGTACGCTATTGCAAACTTCCCGAAAGTTATAAACTTTCGGGAAGTTGTATTAACCACCCATTTGTTCACTTTTCACCCAAAATAAGCCCACAATCCTCCAACATAGTGATAATTTTTTGAAAACTGGTATCAGTTTTCCCAAAAGTAGTGTCAGTTTTCTGAAAACTGTTACCTTTTTGGGGCAGATTGGTTTTAGTTTAGGGTAAATTGATGCCATATTGGCGCATATTGGTATCAACTGTTTCCGGGTTGGTGCCAAGCGTTTCAGTTTTGGTATTTAAAAGTAGTAGAAAGGCACTATTTTACCTAGATATTGTATCAATTTTAGTTCACCGACAACTCGTTTTCAGAAAACATGAACTACATTTCAGCAAAGTGATACCAGTTTTCTAAAAACTGTTACCCTTATTTTACTATTGTGTCATGCTTTTTACTATTGTGGCAGTCTTTTGCCTATTATTGGGTTTGGCACATCGTAGCACGATAGTTGCCAACTGTGTAAATGTTCCGATAACAGCTCTTTTAGTTTCTTTCCCTCTATTCCCTGTCAATTGATGGCATTGCGAGAACAAGGTTAACAATAATTTTTTATTCGTTTAATTTTTAAATCTCTCAATCATGTCAGAAGCGGTATTAGGTATGTCAGGAATGAATACCCCCAAGAAAGTTTTAAAAGCACGTTTGATTGCCACAAAGCTCACAGGCAATTCAAGTTACACCAGTCCAAGCCCCACAGTTATTCAGATTACAGATTCGGCAACCGCATTAGAAACAGCCTACAACAATTCGCGTGGTAAGGATGAAAGTATGATGACAATTTATCGTACTAAGCTAAAAGCGTTTCGTGCGTTGATGGTGTTGGTATTGGCTTACATCCAACAAGCAAGCGGTGGAGATGAAGTTATTATTGAAAGTGCTGGGGTATCTTCTACCAAAAAGCCACCTTCACCACCCCAACCTTGTGGGAAAGTAATAGGTTTGAAAGGTGGAAAGGGAGATTTGGAAGGAAGCAGCTTCTTGAAATGGAAGAGATTGCAATTCAAGAAGTCTTACATCATTGAAAAAAGTGCAGATAATATTACTTGGGTAGATGCCAAATGCCCATGTACAAAAGCCCACATGTTGATTAATGGATTGGTATCAGAAACATATACTTGGTTTAGGGTTGCGGGCGTAAACGGTTTTGGACAAGGCGCATGGAGCGACCCAATACGTATAGAAGCTATGTAATAGCTGTACAACACAATAAAAAAGCCCTTTACCGATTTAAGAAAGGGCTTTTTTATTGTGTTTATTAGTATCTGTGCCAAATCTTAAAAAGCCGCCACGATACCTACGTAATTTGAAGGGGTTATCTGCTTTAATTCTGCTTTTAAAACATCACTTACGGCTAAGGTTTCAATAAAACTATGTATTGCTTTCTTGTCTATCGAATGCTTTCCACGGGTAAGTCCTTTAAGTGCTTCATAAGGGTTAGGATAATTTTCCCGACGGAGAATAGTTTGAATTGCTTCTGCCACTACTGCCCAGTTGTTTTCTAAATCAGCCTCCATTTTGGCCTCGTTCAACAACAATTTGCCCAATCCTTTCTCCAAACTTTTTACAGCTAATAAGGTATGTGCAATGGGTACACCTAGGTTGCGCAATACGGTGCTGTCCGTTAAGTCCCTTTGCAAACGACTAATGGGAAGCTTTGCAGAAAAGTGTTCAAACAAAGCATTTGCTATGCCTAAGTTGCCCTCTGCATTTTCGAAATCTATAGGGTTTACTTTGTGTGGCATAGCCGAAGACCCCACTTCGCCCTCTTTGGTTTTTTGTTTGAAATAATCCATACTGATATACGTCCAGATGTCCCTACAAAGGTCAATCAGGATGGTGTTTATACGTTTGATGGAATCGCAATGAGCAGCAAGGTTGTCGTAATGCTCTATCTGCGTAGTGAACTGCATTCGTTGCAACCCAAGGTATTTATCTACAAACTCATTCCCTAGTTTGACCCAATCCTTATCAGGAAAAGCAATATGGTGTGCATTAAAATTGCCAGTGGCACCACCAAACTTAGCAGCATAAGGGATGTAAGAAAACAATTGAATCTGATTGGCAATGCGCTCAACAAACACCATTATTTCTTTACCCAAAACAGTAGGGGAAGCTGGTTGCCCGTGTGTTCTGGCAAGTAAAGAAATGTTCTTCCAAGCAGTGGCTAACTGGTGCAAATTCTGTTGAAGATTGGCAACGGCAGGTAGGTAATCCAACTCCATACAATGTTTCCAACTAAGTGGAATGGATGTGTTGTTGATGTCTTGAGAAGTCAATCCAAAGTGAACCCATTCTTTCAAAGATTCAATCCCTATCTTTTCAAATTGTTCTTTTATGAAGTATTCAACTGCTTTTACATCATGGTTTGTAATTAGCTCAATGTCTTTTATTTTCTGGGCATCCGCTAAGCTGAAGTCTTCGGCAATAGCTTTCAACTGTAGCTTTTGTTTCGAGGTTAATTTGAAGAACTTCTTATCGGATAAAAACAAGAAATATTCTATCTCTACAAACACACGGTATTTGATTAAAGCGAACTCGGAGAAGTAGTTTGCAAGATGGTTCACTTGCTTGCGGTAACGTCCATCAATCGGGGAAATAGCAGTTAAATTGTTCAGTTCCATTCTGAAAAATAAATTATGAAATAAGATAAATAATAATTGGGAAAGGTGCGAAGGTACAATTAGTGACTGATGTTACGAAGACTTACCCCATCATTTATCAAAATTTACCACATAGACACAGTAGGCACATAGTGCTTGCTATTAGTTTACATAAGGACACATAGAAAAGGCTGCTCCTGTTATTTTGCTCGGGTCTATGTGTCCTTAAAGTGAAACGTTTCTTTCTTTTATGTCCTTTTCTCTGTGCCTAATGTGTCTATATGGTAAGAAAAATGCTTTTTAACCGCAACAAAAATGTTTCTTTGGCGCAAAAAAAGGAAACTATTGGAGAAGATAAAGGTTGGGGCGGTTAGTTATTTGAATACTAAACCCCTTTTGTATGGGGTAAAAAGAAGTGGCATTTTAGATAGGATTGAACTGATAGAAGAGTATCCTTCTTTGATAGCAACGATGCTGCTAGAGGATAAAATAGACGTTGGATTGGTGCCAGTTGCCATTATTCCACAACTGAAAGAAGCACATATCATAACTGACATCTGCATAGGCGCGGAGGGAGCGGTTGGTTCGGTTTGCTTGTTTAGTGAGGTTCCGATTGATAAAATAGAAAAAGTTTTGTTGGATTATCAAAGCCGTACTTCCATCACTCTTTTTAAAGAACTCATAAGGGAATATTGGCAAAAAGATGTAGAAATGTTGGATGCAAAGCCAGGTTATCAAAAAGATATAAAAGGCACTACGGCAGGGGTGGTAATTGGCGACAGGGCATTCGAGCAACGGACTATCTCTCCATATATATACGACTTGGCGGAAGTTTGGAAACAACATACAGGGCTACCATTTGTTTTTGCTGCTTGGGTAGCCAACAAGCAATTGCCAGAAGATTTTGTTGCAGAATTTCATGCAGCAAATGAATATGGGTTAAATAATTTGGATGAAGTAATTGAAGAAAACCCTTATCCATTATATGATTTAAGGCACTATTATACCGAAAACATCAGCTATCATCTTACTGATGAGAAGCGAAAAGGACTTGCTTTGTTTCTAGAGAAGCTAAAAGGAGTATAAACTTTCACAAACTAGAAGGGAAGTTTTACAACCTAGGGGGAAAGTTTTAAAATTATTTCTTTATTAATTTCCCAAACCCTTCAACTCATTTAAGATTTTACCGACGCTTCTGTCACTGTATTTATGGAGAATAGTGGCGTGGTTCATGATAAAATAGGTTGAGTTTACCCTTGCGGCAGTCTTAATTACGGTAGCATCACATTTCAAAACAGTAATACCTTCTTTAGTAAGTCGACTTGTCTCTTCATTTGATTGCGAGGTTATATAAAACAAAGGTATTTTGTTTTCGTCGCAGCTAGTCTTAACCTTCATTAAATCACTAAACCATTTGTTGAAATTACTATGCGAATCATTGTCCATTACCATCACATATTTCGGTAAGGCAAACAATGTTTGGGTTGTATCATTCCCGCTAGCAGTAGTTAAATTAAAATCAGTAATCTTGGATCCCCCTGTTCCTTTTCTTATCAGTTTGTCAAACCGGCTTACATATATATAGGTACTATCAAAGTCATCTGGGAAATGGCTTTGGTCAAATTCAATAACCTTATTTCCCTTTTTATATTGATAAGTAATCACTGTGCTATCGGGTACATAATCCTTTGGTTTTTGCATCTGTTCCACAATGTTATTGCCTACTTTAAAAGGGAGGCAATCAATTAAGGGGAGGTAATTCAATACCATATCCTGCAAGAAAACACACAGCGTCATACTTACTATCAACAAAATGTTTGTTATTTTAGTAGAGAATAACTGGGTTAAATCCTTAGGGAATAAGGTAAGAACAAGTATTAAAACAAGCAAAACAAGGTCTTTGGTAAAACTCATTGCAGGGGTCAAAGGCAGACAATCGCCAAGGCAACCGCAGGTTTTAATTTTGCCACTTAGCAACGCATATCCTGTGAGAAAAGTGAAGAAAATGATGAGTAACAATAATAAGCGGGTAGTTATCTTAGGTTTGAAACCGATGAGCAAAGCCACGCCACAACCCACTTCGAACATATTCATGATAATGGAAAGCCCAAGGGAAAATTGGTTGAAGAAGGGAACGCCCCATACTTCAAAGAATTCCTGCATCTTGTAGCTAAGCCCAAGTGGGTCATTTACTTTTATCAATCCAGAAAAGATAAATAACAACCCTACTATCCAACGAATAATTACTAATACTTTTTTCATTTATGAGAAGTTTTACGTGGGGTAATTTTCAATCTATTATTTTTACACTATGCAAGTTACTAAAAACAATACATTGTTCACTCTCAATTGCAAAGGAAAGGTATTAGTGATAAATAAACCAATTGTGATGGGGATTATTAATGCCACGCCTGATTCTTTTTTCCAAGATAGCAGAAGAACGAATGCAGACAGTGCCATAGAAAAGGCTGCACAGATGATAAATGAAGGGGCAACGATAATAGATATTGGAGGACAATCTACCAAACCAGGCAGTGAACCGATAACTGCCGCCGAAGAAATTGAAAGGGTGGTGCCGATTATAAAAGAGATTACCAAGACTTTCCCAGATGTATTTATTTCGATTGATACCTACTATTCATCTGTTGCACAGGCTGCGGTAGAAGCGGGGGCATCTATTGTGAATGACATTAGCGGAGGACTTTTTGATGATGAAATGATACCAACTGTTGCCAGATTGGGTGTGCCATATATCTGTATGCACATTCAAGGAACACCAAAAACAATGCAGGACAATCCTGTTTATAAGAATGTTACCAATGATGTGCTGGATTATTTCATACAAAGGATTGCTGTTTGCAAGGAGGCTGGTATCAAAGATGTAATCGTGGATGTGGGCTTTGGATTTGGCAAATCGACAGCACATAATTATCAATTATTAAAGTCCTTACCTGCATTTAAAATGTTGGGAAAACCTTTGTTGGTAGGTGTTTCAAGGAAGGGGATGATATATAAACCATTAGGAATTACTGCAAACGAAGCATTGAATGGCACTACGGTTGTCAATACAATTGCCTTGCAACTAGGGGCAAATATCCTGCGAGTTCACGATGTAAAGGCCGCAAAAGAAGCGATAGATCTGTTGGAATTGATAAATAAATGATGAAAGTACTATTCTATCGGATGAAATAGCTTGTTTATTGAACGGAAGTACTATTCCATTGGGTGGAATAGCTTGTTTATCGGATGGAATAGTATGTTTATTGAACGGAAGTACTATTTCATTGGATGAAATAGCTTGTTTATTGAATGGAAGTACTATTCCATTGGATGGAATAGCTATTTTATGATTTTGGGATACTTATCTGGGGTTATTGATTATTTATGAACATTTGAATTAGATGTAAAACAAACCTATTACCTTTCCAAAAATTTTATAATTATGAATACAATTCTTAGTCTTTGGTGGCTGATTCTTTTATTGGTCATCGTCTTTAGCGGTTTGGTTACTGTAAACCAAGGTACAATTGCAGTTATTACCCTTTTTGGGAAGTATCAACGTATTTTATTGCCTGGATTGCGTTTCAAGATTCCTGTTCTTGAACAAATTTACAAACGCATTAGTATCCAAAATCGAAGCGTGGAGCTTGAGTTTCAGGCAGTGACAATTGATCAGGCAAATGTTTATTTTAAGAGTATGCTTCTCTATTCCGTTCAGAACGAAGATGAAGAAACGGTGAAGAAAGTTGCTTTTAAATTTATTAGCGACAAAGATTTGATGCAAGCATTGATACGCACAGTTGAAGGTTCAATCCGTGCTTTTGTTGCTACTAAAAAGCAAGCAGAAATACTGACTGCCCGTAGGGAAATAGTTGATTATGTAAAGGAACAAATAGATCTTTCGTTGGAAGAATGGGGTTATCATTTGCAGGATTTGCAGATAAATGACATCACTTTTGACAAAGCAGTTATGGATAGCATGAGCAAAGTGGTGGCTAGTAATAACTTGAAAGCTGCCGCTGAAAACGAAGGACAAGCATTATTAATAACCAAAACAAAAGCGGCAGAAGCAGAAGGTAATGCCATAAAAATATCTGCGGAAGCCGAAAAAGAAGCGGCAAGATTGCGTGGACAAGGTGTTGCATTGTTCAGGGAAGAAGTAGCACGTGGTATGAGTCAGGCTGCCGAACAAATGAAAGAAGCTAACTTGGATACCAATGTAATCTTGTTCAGTATGTGGACGGAAGCCATTAAAAACTTTGCGGAATTGGGTACTGGCAATGTTATCTTCTTGGACGGTAGTGCAGAAGGGATGGATAAAACGATGAAGCAAATAATAGGCATGATGAAGATGAAAGAGAAAGGAGATAAATAAACTGTCTTTTAAACTATCATATTAGCAAATAGTCTTTTCGACAAAGTGTATAAGAAGTAGATAAGCGTTAATCGTTTGATAAATTATACACAAGGTTTCTCCAGCTTAAATAATGCGGCTACTTTAGCCACTATAAATTAGAAAGTATGTTTTATCTATTGCAAATTAGTAATGCCATTGCCGATAGTACAAGTAAAGTTGTTGCCAATGCAATCCCCGTAGCGGAAAAAATATCCATGTGGGACTTGCTCCAAAAAGGTGGCTTCATCATGTATCCCCTTTATTTTTTATTGGTAATAACCATTTTTGTTTTCTTCGAAAGATTGATTGCCATCAGTAAAGCATCCAAAATAGAGGCAGGGTTTATGAACATAATCCGTGATAACATTATCTCAGGAAACATAGCTGCTGCTAGGAATCTTGCAAAGAATACAAATAACCCTGTTGCTAGAATGATTGATAAGGGGATTCAACGTATTGGCAAAAGCATTGATGCCATTGAGAAAAGCATGGAGAATGTTGGAAAGCTAGAAATGTATAAGATGGAGCGTAACCTTTCCATTCTTTCATTAGTTGCAGGGATAGCTCCAATGTTTGGGTTCCTAGGTACTATTGTAGGGATGGTTCAGTTGTTTTATGGCATTGCATCTACTGGCGAATATACTTTGGGCACCATTGCTGGTGGTATTTACACAAAGATGGTTACTAGTGCATCGGGCTTAATTATTGGCTTGATTGCTTTTGTGGGGCATAACTATCTGAGTACACAAATAGATAAAACTGCCAACAAGATGGAATCGGCTAGTGCAGATTTTATTGATATGCTTCAAGAGCCAACTAGATAATTCTTTTTAAATTACTCACAACTTATTGTATGAACGTCCGTAAAAGATTGAGGGGGCATCCAGAAGTGCATACTGGCGCATTGAACGATATATTGTTTATCCTTTTATTGTTCTTCCTGATTGTATCTACATTGGCTAATCCTAATGTAATCAAGGTATCTAACCCAAAGGCTAAGAGTGATACTAAAGCAAAGCAAACGGTTGTAATAACTGTTGATAAAGACCAGAAATTATACATCGGGCAAAAGCCTGTACCAATTGATAGCCTTGAAGGTGAATTGAGAACTTACTTGGCTAAGGAAACAGACAAACCTTCTGTAGTAATCAATGGTGATAGTACGTCACACCTAGGGACTGCTATAAAAGTAATGCAGATAATCAAAAAAGTAGGAGCAACACCAGTAATGGCAGTAGATAACAGTGGGGTGAAGTAATTTATCTGTTTCGTAGTGATTTAACTACTTTATTTTGGTGTATTTAACGGTATTAGTATTGATTTATAAAAACTTACTTTTGCAAAGCCCCGTTTTAGAAGTTATTATCCTTCTCTACTGTTCCTTTGACAAGTTGATGATTTCTTTTAGTCTTAAAAGCAATAACTTATTTAGAACAATTGCATAGCTCTTATGCAATTGTTTTTCTTCTTTCAATTTCCCTCTTAATCAAGCTCAATTCCCTGCCCGTATTCCCACTTACGCTACTGTTTTCTTGCGCCCTTCTCATCAAATAAGGAATAACATCTTTTATTGGCCCAAAAGGTAAGTACTTACTAACCGAATAACCCGCTTTGGCAAGATTAAAAGTAATATTGTCACTCATGCCGTATAGTTGTGAGAAGTGTACATGGGGATGATTGTGCGGCAATCCTTTCTTTTCTAATAAAGTGGTAGCTAACAAGTTGCTACTTTCATTGTGCGAAGCCAATATAAAAGCGATGTCATCAATATTGTCAATGCAATAATTCAATGCCGCATCAAAATCTCTGTCCGTATCACTTTTGGAATCCTGGATAGGGGAGGGGTATCCTCTTTGCGCGGCCCTAGTCCTTTCTTTTTCCATATAAGCACCTCTAACCATCTTTATCCCCAACAAGAAACCCCTTTCTTTAGCTATCTTGTGAGACATCTTCAAGAAATTAAGCCTATCGTGCCTATATAATTGTATCGTATTATAAACTACTGCTTTCCCTTTATTAAATTCTTCCATCATCTCAACGGTAAGCCTGTCCACAGGATCTTGCAGCCAGCTTTCTTCTGCATCTACCAGCACTCCTATTCCAGCTTGTTGTGCGGCTTCACATATCCTATACATTCTGTCGCACACTTTATCCCAGTCTGCTTGTTCTTCTTCGTGATCGTGAACACCGCTACGCAACCGTGGTGCTTCGTTTAGTGTTTGTAATAAACTGCCACTTGCAAATGACGAAACCTTAATGCTAATAAATGGTATATTGGGTTGTGAAGAAGCATATTTTATTACTTTGATAAATTGTTCCGTGGCTTTCTCAAAGTTTTCTTCCCCTTCTTTTGCTTCAATGCCATAGTCCAATATGATGCTTACATTGTATTTGCCAAGGGTGTTTGCCAATGGTGCGGTAGCTTCCAATGTTTCTCCACCAACAAATTGCTTAAAGATTGTATTACTGACAATCTTGTTTATAATAGACAAATTGCATTTCACCAACAAAGGCGTCACTCGCGTGGCAGCGGGAACAAATAGGGGATACCCCATTGTGCGGAACAAAAACTTAGAGCGCTTCAAGTCTTTGTCAGTCTTGTAGGCAAAAGCATTAACGATGTTGTCAAAAGAAATGTCTGTCATAATACAATCATAAAAACGTAAATATCAAAAGGATATTGTATATAATATCAGGAAAATAAAGAACAAAAATAGTTGGTTGTTTAGCAGTTGTTCCCCCAATAAAAAGCCCCTCTTCACTTTAGAGGGGCTAGTCAATATCATAAACAAAATGCGTACCTAATTTTATGTTCCTATTTATTTTTTTGCAAATAAGTGAACATTTATCTGTACTTCGTCTGCAACTTTTCCTTTGCCATAATTAATTCCAAAGGCAGTCCTGTCTATCGTAACCTGTGCTTCTGCAAAAAACTTATCTTCTTTGGCATTTCTGATAAGGGCAGTAAACTTTACTGGGGATGTAATTCCTTTCAGTGTCAATATACCATCTATATCAGCTTTGTTTTCTGCTGTATAAGTTACATTGGAGATAGAGAAAGTAGCTTCTGTGCTTTTAGAGAAATCGAAGAAATCAGGAGATTTCAAATGACCTTCCAACTTTTCACCAGCATCATCCGTAATCTTCAATGATGCAAGGTTGATAGTGAACTTGCCACCAGTCAATTTGCCATTTTCCAACGTCACTTCACCGTCTTTTAGCAAAAAGAAACCAGTGTGGTAGCCCTCGGCTTTGCTACCAATAAATTCAACTTTACTTTTGGCAATATCAGCCGAAAGTACATCGCCACCCGCTTTGGTGGTAAAAGAGTAAATGCCTACTGTAGATACTAGCAGGGCAACTGCAAGAACAATTCTTTTCATAATTGATTTGTTTAATTTAAAATGAGTAATAATTTAATTGGCGGCAAGGTAAACAAAGCGTGGTTACAACAAGTAAGCGTTTAGTTAATATTCCTGATATCAAAAATATTGGCACAACGAAGAAGTAATACTACTGTGGCTGGCAGATTGTTCCTTCTGCCCTAACCAAGGCTAGCATGACAAACCTTAAGGGGACTTCCTTTTTCTTTCAAAAGTAAATAAAGGAAAAAACTGCCATATCGAGCACCCTGACAATAAAGCTCCATAGGAGTCTCCATGTAAGCTTATTAAAAACTGTCGGGGCTGTTCGGGAAGTAGTCTGTATATCGCTACAAGAACATTTAATTTTATTATTTTAAACCCCAACAGTATGAGCAAAATTAAGGTTGATTTTTCAGGACAGACAATTTATGTAGGAATGGATGTGCACAAGTCAAGCTGGAACTTGGGCATCCACCTCAAT
>Ga0164296_1001009_pt1 | contig 31532 bp, 27 predicted proteins | sample GEODES057metaG_FD_113533 | JGI IMG/M metagenome (GOLD analysis project Ga0164296, IMG submission 113533) | Dystrophic lake water microbial communities from Trout Bog Lake, Wisconsin, USA - GEODES057 metaG | ecosystem: Environmental > Aquatic > Freshwater > Lake | place: USA: Trout Bog Lake...
TCGCGCAGCTTCTTGATGATTTCCTCTGCTGTGTGTCTCTTGCGTTTCATGTCGTCTGATGGTGCGCTTCGCGCACTTCAGACTCTCATAACATGTGGATCAGCTTTTGGGGAGCAGATCAAGGAACCCGGACACCCCAAGAGTCACCACCAGAATCAACGCCGCGCAGGCCGCCGCTCCCATCAGCCAGACCAGCCACGGTGTTGGCGGCAGCCGACCCCGTGGATCCGGCAGAAGCGGATCCTCGGTTTCCTCAGGGGTCATTGGTGCGGGCATCCACTCGTGCAGCATAGAACGCATGCATCGGTGCAATGAGGCATCCTGAAGGCATTATGTCTTTGATTTCACAAAAATGGAGTAGTACTACCCATTGTTGTTGAGGATCACCACAACTATGAAGGAAACGTAATGTATTACTATGCCTTGAAAATGCTCATCGGTGACCGTGCCAAGTATATTGGCATCATCATCGGGCTGACATTTGCCTCGTTGCTGATCACCCAGCAATCGGCGATTTTCGTGGGCATCATGTCACGCACTTTCAGTTTTCTAACGGATGTTGGGCTGCCGGACATCTGGGTGGTGGATCCGCAGGTGCAGTACATCGATGACATCAAACCGCTGCGAGACACCGAAGTAACCCACATTCGTGGAGTGACGGGCGTGGCATGGGCCGTGCCGCTTTACAAGGGCTCGCTGCCCGCACGGCTGGACAATGGCACCTTTCAAACCTGCATCACGATTGGTCTGGATGATGAAACGCTCATCGGCGGACCGCCTCATATGATCTCTGGCAAACTCTCTGACCTTCGACGCAATGACGGCGTCATCGTGGATGACGTGGGAGCCAAGGGCAAACTTGCCAGGCAAGGTCCGAATGGGACACGCATTCCGCTGAAGGTGGGAGACACGCTGGAGTTGAACGACCATCGAGTCTTCGTGGTGGGCATCTGTAAAATCACGGAGACTTTCCAGGCGAACCCGGTCATCTACACGACTTATTCGCGCGCCACCCTTTTCGCGCCTCAGCAGCGCAAGCTGCTGTCCTTCGTCATCGCCAAGGCAGCTGCGGGCGAAGATCCTGAGGTGGTTTGCAACCGCATCCGGCAGGTGACGGGTCTCATGGCCTACACACCCGCGAGATTTAAAAAGCTCACTTTTATCTATTACCTCAAGTACACCGGCATGCCGATCAATTTCCTCACCGCCGTGGCACTGGGCTTCATCGTCGGCATCACGATTTCAGGCCAAACTTTCTACAACTTCACCCTCGATAATCTGCGCTATTTCGGCACGCTCAAGGCCATGGGCACAACGAACAGCACCTTGCTCAAGATGATTCTCCTCCAGGCGCTGATCGTAGGAGCCATTGGCTATGGCCTGGGCGTCGGCCTAGCATCCGGGTGGGGGGCGCTGCTCAGCGGGCGCACCCAGATCGCATTTCTCCTGCCCTGGCAACTGCTGCTCATCACAGCGGTTGCAGTCTTGTTTATCTGCCTGTCAGCGGCGGCGCTGAGCATTCGCAAAGTGATGAAACTGGAGCCTGCCGTTGTGTTCCGCAGTTGATGCCTTCTCTCATGTCCGACCCCATCCCCTCCCCGCCAGCCCAAAAGATCGCCGTTAGCTGCAAGGGTGTCACTAAGACCTTCGGCACCGGTGCGGCGGCCTTTCAGGCTCTGCGCGGGGTGGACCTTGAAGTGCGTACCGGAGAGCTGCTGATGCTCGTCGGCCCCTCGGGCTGTGGCAAAACGACGCTCATCTCCGTCATTGCCGGCGTGCTGCGGCGTGATGGCGGCACTTGCTCCGTTTTTGATCACGATTATCAAACGATGACAGAGCAGGAAACCACCCGTTTCCGAGGTGAACACATCGGCTTTGTCTTCCAAGCCTTCAACCTCATCCCCACGCTCACGGCAGCAGAGAATGTCTCCGCGCCGCTGGTCATCAAGGGCATGAAACGCAAACCAGCCGTGTTGGAGGCCATTGAGATGCTGCGCAAGGTGGGCTTCGATGAGCGCATGCTGCAAACCTCGCCACAGGACCTCTCCGGCGGCCAGCAGCAGCGCGTGGCCATTGCCCGTGCACTGGTGCACCAGCCGAATTTGATCGTGTGTGATGAACCTACGAGTGCGCTCGACAGCGAAACCGGACACAAGGTCATGGAACTGATGCGCGAACTGGCGCTGGCCAGCAACCGTGCCTTGATCGTCGTCACTCACGATGCCCGCATTTACGAATTCGCCGACCGCATTGCGCGCATGGAGGACGGGCGCATCACCGGCGTCGAAACGCCAAAAAAAGCAGATACCTCTGCCTCTGAAAACTCGACCCCTCTGAAGCCATGATCCGTAAATATTTGCTCCCCATTCTTGCTCTTGCTGGCATCATTCTCGGCATTGTTGTCGCCGTCAATGGCGCAAAGAAGGTCGTGCCAGCCGCGCCGGTTTCCCCGCCAGCGCAATCGCCTTACAAGGTCTTCGTGGTAGGTGCTGGCATTATTGAGGCCAGCACGGAAAACATCGCCATCGGCACAACGGTGGGGGGCGTCGTGGCACAAATCTATGTCCAGATTGGCAGCAAGGTGAAGGTGGGGGACCCCTTATTCACACTGGATAATCGCACTCTCCGCGCCGAGATCGCGCTTCGCGAGAGCGCCATCAAAGTTGTGGAAGCCCAACTCGCCGATGCCAAAGATGAACTCGCCTTCAATGAGAACATCAGCGACAAGGCTGCAGTCAGTGCCGAGGACACGAACAAGCGCCGCAACACCGTACGCATTGTCGAACACCAACTCGCGCAGGCACAAGCACAACTGGCTAGTTCGAACACCGAACTCGAAAAGCTCACCGTTCGCGCCCCGGTGGAAGGCCAGGTTCTTCAGCTCAAGGTGCATCTGGGCGAATTTGCCCCGGCCGGCACGCTGGTACAGCCTCTCATCCTGCTAGGCAGCGTGGAGCCTCTGCATGTGCGCGCTGATGTGGATGAAGATGACGCCTGGCGCATCCGCTCAGGAGCGGTGGCCACGGGCTGCCTCCGCGGCAACAAAGACATCAGCACCCCGCTGACGTTTGTCCGCTTCGAGCCCTACGTTATTCCCAAGACATCCCTCACCGGCGACAGCACCGAACGCGTGGACACTCGGGTGCTGCAAGTCATCTTCAGTTTCACACGCGGAGATCTGCCGCTCTTCGTCGGCCAGCAGATGGATGTCTTCATTGATGCGCCAACACGCACCTTCAACAAGCGGGAGGAACCAGCCCCTGCCGCAGCCGAAGCCAAGCCCTGACAATAACAGGCCCCAGTTCCCTGTGTTCCTTTCAATCCCTGCTCACTGCCCTTTTCCCAGTACCGGCAAGACCCGCTTGGCGATCTCCTGGCTGAGAAGTTGATACGCCTGCGACTGCCAATGAAAATTGTCGCCAGAGGCAAGTTCGAGGTGCGCGGCCAGCAAAGCATATGCATCGATCACTTCGATCCCTTCCTGCTTCATCACCTGGGCGGAAAGCGTGTTGAGCCGCAGCACCACGTCGTTCTTATCTCCGAAACTATTGACTGGCTGATTCGGTGCGGGACGCGCGGCGGTGTGCGGCGTGGTCATGAGGTAGAATATCTTGGCCTGTGGCGCACCCTTTTTGAAGCAGCGCGTCAGCTTCTGCATGCGCTCCAGCACGAGAGCGTCAGGGACTTTGTCCGGCGTCCAGCCCAGAGAATGCAGGCCGTTGTTAAAGACCACGGCGTCAAACTTATAGCGTCCAGCCATCTCCGTCAGCGCTTGCTCGGGCACGTCACCACCCACGAAGTGGACGCAATGGAACACATAGACCTGCTGCTTGAGCATCTCGGGAATGAAAGGGCCGCTGTAGCCGCCTGAGATGGAGTCGCCGTAGATCAGCACCTTGGGCCACTCCGAGTGCACGATTTTTGGAACGTCCAGCGCCCAGCCTTTTCCGGCCACCGCGCCGCGTGGAAACTCGCCAGTTTGCTCCTTCTTCGAGACGTAGCTGTATGAGGGGCCGAAGACCTTCACGCTATGCACCGTCACCGGCATGGTTTTGGCCTTCGCATTGTCGTTGCGCCCGATCCACATGAGACCGCCATTTGGGATGAGCTCCATGAAGCACTTTTTGATGGGAGCATCATCAATGTAGAAAGTCGCGAGGCCGCTGCGCACGGCCATGGTGAAGGTGACGGGCTTGTTGATCTCAGGCTCGTTCCGGCCATTGATTGCACCGCCGACCATGAGGATCTTGTTCACGACCGAGTTCACTTGCCGCGCGTAATTCGGCTTGTCCTTGTAGTTGAAGAACATGGCAAAGCCGTCGTCCTTGTCGCTGCTCTGCTTGTTCATCACAGTAAAGACGGCATCCTGCACCAGAGCATCGAGCGAAAGCGTGACCTGCACGGTGAAGTTTTTCTGATCAGGAAAAGCTTCCGCTGGTATGGCGAACGATGCGCCATCGCGCAGTTTCACCGCGCCGTCTGCTTTTTCCACCGTACCCGACTTCTGCGCCGCAGGGATTTCGTTCTTCGCCAAGTCCCATAGAGCGGGTTCATTGGCAGCGAATGCCGCGTCTGCAAAGACGCACAGCAGGAGAGTGAGGAATGTAAGCGTGTGTTTCATGATCATAGTCTCGATGGTATGGGGATCACTTCGCCGCCTTGCCTTCGGTCTTCCGGGCAGCCGCAGCCCAGCGGATGCCTTCCAGCACATGCTGGCGGACGAAGGGAGTGCTCAGTGAGCGCAAATCGTGGCCAAACTCGGTGTAGAAAAAGCGGCCGCCTGCCGCTGGCTCATGCGTCCAGGCGATGGGATGATCCGCGCCCATCGGCTTGCCGCCACGCGTCATGAAATAGTCGCGCACGGGCGTGTAGGTGGACTCATCCACGCGCAGCAGTACCTGGAAGCCGGGCAGCCCGGTCACGCAGTGGTCGTGATTCGTCCAATCCGCCTCGATCCAAAACTCCGCAGGCTGCCCTTTGACGGCAGGGTGCTCCTTTGCAGCGGACTCCACGGTTACTTTGGCCTTGGAGAAATCCGAGTCGCTGTTGAAGTCGCAGCCGCCCAACTGGTTCAGCCATGGCCAGCCGGTTTGATGCACGAGCGCCGCGTGCAGGCCCACGATTCCTTTCTTCCCAGTAGCAAACCACGCCTCAACTGACTGCCGCTGGGCCTCGGGGATGATCTTCTCGAGTTCATTGGCATTGTTCAGCAGCAGCACATCGTATTTTGCGATCACCTGAGGCACGAGGTCTTTCGGGCTTTCGGTGATGTCCACATCGAAGCCATTTTCATGGCCGAGCAGCACCAGCCAGCGATTGATGCCGGGAATGTCGGGATGCCGGTAATAGGCGGCACCAGAAAAGACGAGCACCTTCACGCGGTCGCCACCAGAAGCTGCCGGAGTTGTGGTATCATGAGCAAAGGTGAAGCTGGTGAGGAAGAGGAAAATGAGGGCGCGGTGAATCATGGGGGAGGGCTTCGGCTAGTGGGTGGGATGGGACTGCGAGCAATTTCCTGACCGGCTAAAGCCGGGACTAAAATACGAAGAGGCTGGCGATGGTGTTGATACGCGTGTGCGCGGTCAGATTTAGCGCTGGCCGATCACGCTGAAATCAAGATCACCTTTGCCGGCTTCCACTCCGCCACGCATGGCCGCAGCGGTGCATTCGAGGGCTGGGGTGCTGAGCTTGGCTTCGGCGGCGAGTTCGCGGGCGAAGTCGGCGTCCTTGAGCATGTTGCGCAGGGCAAAGTGGGGCTCGAAGTCGCTCTTGATGATGGCGGGGAGCTTCATGCCAATGAGCGTGGAGAAGTTGGCGTTGGACTCGAGGGCCTCAAGCAGGCGTTCGAGTGAGATGCCATTGGCCTTCGTGATGTCCGCCGCTTCAGCCACGGCCTCCACGATCACAGCGGAGACGAGATTGGTCACGATCTTGAGCACCATCGCATCGCCAATGCCGCCCAGTGGCAGGATCTTGGCGGCACTGGCCGCCAGCACGGGACGGGCGCGCTCCAGCAGCAGATCACTGCCCCCGATGTAATAGCAGAGCTTGCCGTTTTGCGCCGCCATCTTGCTGCCCGTGAAGGGGGCATCCAGGAATGCCGCGCCGGTTGCTTCCACGAGCTTCGCCGCCTGTAGCGTGGCCGCTTTGCTCACGGTGGCGTGGTTCAGGATGAGATGCCCGGCCTTGAGTGCCGGTTTCATATCCTCAATCGCCTCGATCAGAGCCGCGCTATCACGCACGAAAATCTGGATGATGCCCGCCGCTTCGGCCACCTCACGCGGTGACGCCAGGAAGTTGGGCACGGGGCGCGCACTGCGGCTCCACACAAACACTTCATGCCCCGCTTTGCGGAGATTTTCCGCCACACGACTGCCGATGATGCCGAGCCCAAGAATGCCAACGTTTTGTTTCATGCCCACGCCCTTAGCGCACATTTCCCACCGTGCAACGCCCGCCTCTTCATCAAGCCTTCTTCATGGGGCCGGTTCGGCATGGTCAATGACCTCGGAGTGATAAAAGACCGATGGCTTCCAGCGCTCTCTCAATTCGGCGAGGATTCCCTGCACCGCCTCCTCCCTCCGTTTGCTGGTGAGCAGCGCGGCGACCTCCTCTTTCACTTCAGCCAAAGCCGGCACGCGTGAGGCACGGCGCTCATAGACGATGATGATGTGCCAGCCGAGCTGCGTCTGCACCGGCTCACTGAACTGGCCGATCTTGAGCTTTTCCACTGCAGCGATGAAATCCGCCGGCATGCGCTCCTGCGTGAACCAGCCGAGATCGCCCCCCAAGGCTCTGCTCCGGTCATCGTCCGAGTGCTCCTTGGCCAGTTGCGCAAAGGTCTTTTCCTTGTTCACAAGCTGCCGCTGAATCTCCCGAATCTCCGCCTCGCGGTCCGGCTTCGACTTGTCGTGTCGGGTAAGGAAAATGTGCGCGGCATGATGCGCCTCCGGAATGCGCAGGGTCTCCTTGAACTTTTGATACCAGGCGCGCACCTCCTGCTGCGTGATCTGCGGCATTTGCTCCTGGAGCCACGCTTCATCGAGCTGCGCCTCATGGATCTGGGCAGCTAGAGATTGGGTCGTCAGTTGCTGGGCCGCCAGGCGTCTGGGAAACTCCGCTGAATCCGCAAACTGCCGCTGCATTCTTTCTGACTCGCGCTTCGCAGCAGCTTGAGTGGCCAAGGTCCCGCTGTTGCTGCGTGAGGTGCGCACCAGGCGGTCATTCACCAAGTTCTCCAGCACCTGCCAGCGCGTCTGCTTGCGCTCCTCGGGGCCGAGGCTGGCCCAGGACTCATGGCGTTTCCACAGCCGCTCGCGCATGGCATCCGCCAGATCCTGCCGCGTGACCGGCAGGCCGTTCACTTCCGCCGCGTTCCCTCCCCCCAGCCAGAGCTGCTCAAGCGGCTCCTTGCAGGCATACAGCACCGCCAGCAGGGAGCTGGCAGCGATGAACCCGACGGCATACCGCCACCGTAAATCCTGTGACAAAGAGGACATTAACACTCCTAAACTAGGACAGCCCCGCCTCTTGGCAACCTGCCGCTTGATTCCCCAGCAGGCCACCTCACATCCGTATATTTTATAATTTTCATACGATCATGACATTTCTGCGGTTTATAACTCTGACCTTAATTGCCTGGACCGCCACGGCTACGGCTGACACCGTCTCCGTCACCGGACTGGACAATAATGGCAATTCCATCGGCGAATATGTCATTGGTGGACAGACTTACTGGTGGCTGTGCATTGAACCAGGACCGCCCGCACTGAGCAATCAGACCATCACCGCGCAGACCTTGTCGTTTCAGGATGGCTGGACCGTGCAGAACACCGAGCGCAACACCAACATCTATCAGGCAGACCCTTCGTTTTACGCCAGCATCGTTCCAAAGCAGGTCGCCGTCATGGAATACGTCCTCGACACCTACCTGCCCTGGAACACCCTGGCAGGTGCCTCGGGTATCTTCACTGAACAGAGCGGCGATTACCACAACTTCAGCAATAACGATCCCTTCTACAATGCGATGTTTGCAGTGCAGAACTTTCTCTCCGAAACCGAAGGAAAGCCACCCAAGTCGGACTTCACGAACATGAGCGATTACCTGGACTACTACGCCGGCCTTGGCGATGCCACGGATAACGCCCGTTCCGCCATTTTTCAGAGCATCCTGAGCGACGTTGCCGCCAAGGACGCAGCGGGTTTCTTCGCCACCTACACCGCGCAGCACGGCTACTTCACCGTCAACACCTACGCTCCCTTAAACGACCCAAACAACTGGCAGGACGGTCTGGTGCTCGGCTCGTTTGCTCCCGTTCCCGAACCCGGCAGCGCCCTCCTCATGGCAAGTTTCGGCCTCACTTGGCTGATACGCCGCCGCAGGATTGGGTAACGCCCCCCCTATTGAATTGTTAGGACGCTTACGGTTGCTTGCAGTGCCCGGCTCATCGCCAAACTGTTGCAGCACCAACCATCGAGTATGTCATTCACGCCCCGCATTTTCGCAAGCAGCCCCCTGCTTTTCAAGACATGTGACAGGCCTTGGAGATGTGCGATTGCATGCTTGTGGGCAGGGTTGTTCTTGCAGCCTGCCTTCGGGCAGGAACTGCGGCTAGAAGTGGTGCCCGTGACGCACGGGCAAGTGCTGCAACTCAATGAACCACTGGCACCCAAGGTGGCGACACGGGTGACGCGATTGGACTGCCTGCTTTCGGGACTCGCCTTGCAAAAAAAAGACGGCACTTGGCGGGAGTCGCGAGATTGGTTTGCGTATCTGAGTGCAACATCTGGTCGGCTGACGGCACAGGGGTCGGGCATTCCAGCGGGTGAATACACGGGCATCCGCTTCCGCATCGGTGTCGATGAGGTCACTAACAAGTCCGACCCACATCGCTATGCGCCAGATGACCCACTGAATCCGCAGGTCAACGGGCTGCACTGGGGCTGGCAGGGGGGTACATTTTTTTGGCGCTGGAAGGCCGCTTCCCGAATGGTGGCAAGGAGCACGGATTCTCGTATCACATCGCTAATGCGCCGCAGTTGATGACTGTGGAGTTGCCGGTGGTGTTTCGTGGCGGAAGACCACTGACTCTTGCCTTGGAGTTCGATGTGCAGCGCGTTCTTACTGACATCGATTTCACCAAAGATGGCACCTCCACGCACTCTCGCGCGGGCGATGAGCTGGCGGCACGGCTCAAAACGAACATCGAGCACGCCTTCCGACTGCGCAGTATCAACTACGATGTGTATCAAACACCCACGTACACCTCCAAACCTGCTCCCCTGCCCCAAGGCACGCATGCGCTGACACCCGCGATGACACAACGCTTTCCCAAGGTGCAACTGCCTGCCGACAATCTGCTGACTCAGGAGGGCGTGGCGCTGGGCCGGCAGTTGTTTCAAGACACACGGCTGTCGGTCAACGGCACCCAGTCCTGCGCCTCCTGCCATGATCAAACACATGCCTTTGCCGATGTGCGGCGCTTCAGTCTGGGCGCACAGCAGCAAACCGGCAAACGCAATGCCATGCCGCTGTTCAATCTGGCCTGGCAGCAGGCCTTCTTCTGGGATGGAAGGGCCGCCACGCTGCGTGAGCAGGTGCTAATGCCGATCCAGGACATCCATGAAATGAACGAAACGCTGCCTAACGTCATCACCAAGCTCAGCGCGGACTCGAAGTGTGTGAACGCGTTTAGCCAAGCCTTCGGTTCCAAGGAGGTTACCTCCGAGCGAATCGCGAAGGCATTGGAGCAGTTTCTTCTCACGCTGGTCTCGCAGGAGTCACGCTTTGATCGTGCGGCACGCAAGGTGGCTGAGCTGACGGAGAGCGAGAAGCGCGGCCTGCAACTCTTCGTGACGGAGTTTGATCCCAAACGCGGGCTGCGCGGTGCAGACTGCTTTCATTGTCATGGCGGGACGCTGTTCACGAGCCAGCCCTTTGCCAACAATGGTATCGCACTGGCGGACGACGATCTCGGTCGCATGGCAGTGACACACAATGCGGCTGATCGCGGCAAATTCAAAACCCCCAGCCTGCGCAACGTCGCCCGCACCGCGCCCTACATGCATGATGGCCGCTTCAACACGCTGGAGGAGGTGGTGGCGCATTACAGCAGCGGAGTGAGTCGTACAGCCACACTGGACCCGAATCTGGCCAAGCATCCGGAGTCGGGCATTCAACTCACGGCACAGGAGAAGACCGATCTGGTGGCCTTTCTCAAGACACTGACTGACGAAAGCTTCACGGACGCCGCCGCCACCACCGCCGCAAGATGAAGCCAATGGCGGTGACCGGTCTTCATCAGCAGCATTGCAGGCACCAGATCATGGCAGTTCCAAGCTCAGATAATCATACATCACGTGGCGCGTCGCGTTGCTGTCCACGGTCAGATCCAAGGTGATGATATTATCTCCGACTTTCAATTGGCTCGCCGGTATCTCCAGGTACTCCACGCAGTATTTCGCGTGAATGCCCTGGCGCAGCAATGCATTGCCACCCTGCACTGTGGGAGTCACCCGCCCAACGCGCTTGCTGTTGCCGTTCACGTGTACGTTGATGTATGCACCTTGAGCGCTTGCGATGGCGAGTGTGAGGATGGCCGGGCCAGAGGGAATGGTGTCCAGCTTGAAATGAATGCGCCATGGCCACGGTTTGCCTCCGTCTTTGGCGTCCGTGCGATAGGACGCCTGGGCGTAGTTCCAGTCCGTGAGCCGGCTGGAGCCGATGGTGTAATCAAGCGGATTGGAAAGCTCGCGACCAAACCCCTGCCAAAGATACTCAAGAAAATAATCCGAACCGTGGCGAAACTCCCGCGCCGTGCGGTCGGGGACACCAATCTCCCATGCGATGCTTTTGCCGCGATGAGGCACGTTCCAGATCAACTCGGGCAACTCGCTCGTATGCCCGGCGGTGACGACAACATCACCCCGCGAGAATTCGCCCACCGCGCCCTGGGTAAATGCCTAAAACGTGTAAGTGCCGGGGCGAACATTGGGTATCGTGAACTTGCCCTTGGCGTCGGTCTTCACCCAATACTGGTAGTTCTTGGATTCAAACTGCCAGTTCCCCCCTGCGGGCGGGTTCGCCAGGCCAACCCAGGCACCCGCGCCATTCAATTGCGGCTTCAGCTCGTCTTTCACCACAAACTGACTGCTCACGCTGCCGCGTTCTTGAGCGGTGGGATACGCCGGATGTTTGAGCCATGTGTATGGCCACGCAGCCTGCTCCGCTTTGGACTGCTCCCTGGCGTCCGACCAGCAGGCGTCGCCACCGGCGGGGTTGCTGTTGCAGTAGATGAGAAACGGTCCGTAGAACTTCTGCCAGGCCTCCCCCTTGGCGACTTTAACCGTTGAAGCACCGTAGTGGTCCATGCCGAAGTAGATGTGATTGATGCCGGAGGAGGCATTCAGATCCTGCTTCGTCGGGCCGTCATTGAAGTACTCATGGCTGCCGAGAACGAGCCAGCCGCCGACCTTGTTTTTGTCGCTCGCATGCCCCCAGCAGCCGAGATCCCAATACTCGGCAGCATACTTGTATTTGCAGTCGTATTGTCCGGCCATCACGCCCGTGGTCAGTTTGACGATCTCCTTGATGGGCGTTTTCTCGGCGTGCATCAAGTCGTCGCTGCTCGGCATCTGCCAGTGGCGGAGATCGTCCACGCAGATCTTCTCCAGCAGGTCCTCCGGCAGTTTCCAAACCATGCGCCATTCGCCGTGGCCGGTGTCTGGATAGCTGGGCGGGTGCGTGAGCACTGCGTAGGAATACAGCCCCGCGGTGCCGCGGCGCAGCACGTAGTGGACTTCGATGTCAAAGGCCTGCACCTCCTTCTGCCATAGGCTGGTCATTTGCACGTCCACCATGTCCGGAGTGGCCGAATGAACGGTGTAAACACAATGCGACGGCACCCGGAAATCCTTACCTCCATCCATGCTGTAGTAAACAGATGCGACCATCTCTTTGCCCTTGAATAGGATCGAGGTGACGGTCGCCTTGTCTTTCGCAATCGTGGCTGTGAGAAGACCGTTGCTGAGCACCACGGATGTCCCCATATCCCGCAACATCACATCCGGCCCGGAACCACCACCACCCGGATCGTCAGCCAGGAGAAACTGGGGAAGAAGGGCAAGAACCCACAGGAAAAGAGCAATGGAACGATACATGGGAAAGGGGTTAGCAGAGTTTCTGCCGCCTGAAACAGGTGGCACAACCATTCTTGAGACGCAGACAATCAAGAATTTCCAAACTTCTCCCAAATCTTTAATTCCGCTAGATAGATGCAGCCTCTGTACTGAGTGGTTACCCCGCAAGGATTCGAACCTTGAACGAGAGAATCAAAATCTCCTGTGTTACCATTACACCACGGGGTAGGAGGTGCTCCGAGCGCGATATTAAAGCCTCCTTTCCGCTGCGCAAGGGCGGCTTCAGGCTGAATTTGGCGCTTGAACGGAGGTTGGAAGCGTATCCAAAGCTGTGATTGGCGGCTTGATTCGGGGTTCACACCATTTTTTTTGCCCGGTGTGCAGCAGTGTTGAAATGACTCTGCACGCCTTGATTTTACTGGTTGCGAGCGATTTTTCAGAGAGCGCAAATCATTGAAATTATGGAAATATGAAATATTTATTCTTGCAATATATATTATAATTTACATAATAAATGTGCAATTTAAGAAAATCATTATGAAGAAGCTCATCCTCATCCAGAACGACTATCCCGGCACCGGCAAGAGCACTCTGGCTCTCTGCTTCCAACGCTATCTCCAGCAGTATGGCGTCACCCATCAACTCCTCTCACTCACGGAGGAGGATTCCCACACCCATTTGGGTGCCACGGCTCTCGATGCCAGTACACTGACACCCCGAGCATTCCTCGCCCATGTCGATGCCTCCCCACTGACCATTTTGGACGTGAGCACTGGTCTCGGCGAGTTCTTCAACAAATTCTACCAAGGTTGTGAAATGGACCAGATTCTGCAATCGGCGGGCGTCGCCGTCTCCGTGGTCCTGCCGGTCACGGTGGATCGTGAGAGCTTTGATTCCGTCATTGATGCGGCGGAGGTTTACTCAGACAACGTCGAATACCTCATAGCCCACCTTGTGACGAGCTGCTACGATGAAGATGACAAGGTCTGGGACACCAGCTACGCTGCACGCGTGATGGACATGTTTGAAGCCGTGGAACTGCACATTCCCGAAATCACCTTCCAGGCCGAACTGAGCACCGAACGCATGAGCCTCGACTGCGCTCTGCAGCAGGATGATGCCGAAGAACGCCTGGGCAAGGAATATACCAAGTGGCACCGCCGCGTCATGGGCCAGGTGGACAGCGCCCGCCAATACCTCTTCGGGGATGCTTTTCGCCCCACAATGGCACCCAAGCCCGCCAAGTTGGTGCGTAAGAGCAAGTCCAAGCTCGCTGCTTAACCTCAAAACCACGGGCTACTCGAATAATTCAGGATAGCTCCGATCCGCCACAGCCCGGCTGAGACTACGAATCTCGGCCGGGCTGGTGCATTTCAGGATGGATTGCGCCAGCGCTTCACATTCAGGCACAGCCAAACGCCGTACGGCATGTTTCACTCGTGCGATCTGCGTGGTCGCCACGCTTAGTTCATTCAGGCCCAGGCCGATCATCAATGGGGTCAGCGTCAGATCTGACGCCATCTCTCCACACATGCCGATGCGAATTCCCGCCGCGCGTGCGGCTTTGACTGACATGCCGATCAGCCGCAGCACGGCTGGATGGGTGGGTTGGTACAATTTCGCCACCCGGTCATTGAGCCGGTCCACTGCAATGGTGTACTGAATCAGATCATTTGTACCCAGACTGAGGAAATCGACTTCTGCCGCGATCAAGTCCGCTGAGAGAGCCGCACTGGGAATCTCGATCATGGCACCGATTTCGATCTCGTCCGGCACATCAATTCCTTCCGCTGTGAGTTCATCCGCGCAGTCATTGAGGATCGCTTTGGCGTCCAACACTTCCTGCACGCCCGACACCATGGGAAACATGATGCCCACGCGTCCATGCACCGCCGCGCGCAACAGCGCACGCAGCTGCCGCTTGAACAAATCCAGGCGCCCCAGCGAAAGCCGTATGCCACGCCAGCCGAGGAAGGGATTGGGCTCAGGCTCCAGCGCAAGTCGCTCGTCAATCTTGTCACCGCCGAGATCCAGCGTGCGGAATACCACACGCTTCGGGGCCTGGGATTTCACCACTTTGCTGTAGGCAGTTGCGATCTGGTCTTCAGTGGCATCGGGATTTTCCAGATGCAGAAACTCCGTGCGGAACAGCCCCACCTCTTCGGCTCCACTGTCCTCCACGATTTTCATTTCCTCGATGAACTCCGCATTCGCCCCCACACAGATCGCCGTGCCGCAGGTCGTCAGTGACGGCTTATGCCGTTCCAGTTGAAAGACATCTTCCCGCCGTTCCGCCTGCTCTTCGCGCAGCCGGTAGCGCGCCAGGGTTTCCACGCTGGGGTTCTGAATCAGCAAGCCGCCTTCACCGTCCAGCAGCACCGTGTCACCGCTGTGCAGTTCATCGCAGATACCATGCAGCCTGACCACCGCTGGCAACGCCAAAGAACGGGCGATGATTGCGGCATGCGACACCGCGCTGCCTGTCTCCAGGGCAAAACCCAGCACTTTGGTGCGGTCCAACTGAACGGTGTCTGAAGGCGTCAAATCATGCGCCACCACGATCACCGGCTCATCAAACATCGGGTGGTCCAGCAGCTCCCCGCGCAGATGGCGCATGACCCGCTGCGTGACATCTTTCACGTCCAAAAAGCGTTCACGCAAATAGGCGTCGGAGAGTCCGCGCAGGGCGTCCATGTGCTTGCACATGAGCTTGTAGTACGCCCAGTCCACGCAGACGCGCTGCTCTCGCACGGTTTTTTCCGTCTGTTTCAGGATCGTCGAGTCTTGCAGGATGAGCAGATGCGTTTCAAAGATCTCGCTCTCAGCGCTGCCATGCTCACCAGCCATGACGCGCTGCAACTCCTCGATCTCTTTGCCCGTCGCTGCCAGTGCGGCATGCAGGCGCTCCATCTGCTGCGCTTCCGTCCCGGGTTCGATGCTGTCCTCGTCCGGCTCGTCAAAGTGGTCCTTAAGTACATGCACCACCGCATGCGCCACCCCGTCGGACACTGCCGTGCCGGTCCAGGTTTTTTCTTGCAAAGGGGGTGATGAACTCATTTCCACTCCTACCTTTCATGCGGACAATGCGTTTGGCAAACGCCACAGTGCATCAAACTTTCGCCAGCACCTTTTCCATACGCTTTTTCAAGGCTCCCGCCTTGCCATCCTCGCCAATAATCTCCAGCATGGCGATGTAGTCGGTTCCGATCGCCTCATAGCTCCGCGCTTCCTGAGGCAACTGAGCCTCTAGAATTGTCAGGCTCCTCTCAAAATACTGTTGCGCCGCCGCATTGTCCTTAAGTTCATGGCATGCCGTGGCCAGATTGCACAGGGACTGTGCCACATCCCGATGGCGCTCTCCCAGCACCTCAGTGCGGATCTGCAGCCCATCCTCAAACATTTCCTTCGCTTGATCGGGAAATCCGGCCGTGTAATACAGGCTGCCCAGGTTATTGAACACACAGGCCACAGACTCTGATTTGCGCCCGCGCTTATTTTCCAGCGTCTCCAAGGCCCGGAGGTAATGCTGCTCCGCCAGTGCAAACTTGTCCATGCACTTGTAGGTCATCGCCAGATTATTGCGCAGTTGCGCAGCCACCTCGGCATTCTCACCGCCCAACGCCTCGTGGTCGTTAATCGCCTCTTCATAAAATGGCAGCGATTCCGCCTCCCGCCCGTTAAAATCCAGCAGCGTAGCGAGACTGGTCCGCACATTTGCCATCACATCCGCCGGCAGTTCCAGGTTTTTCCCCGCCTCCAGCGCATCACGATACGTCGCCTCTGCTCCGGCGATGTCACCCGCCTCGCGCTGTGCATCGCCCAGCGCTTGCAATGCACGCACCAGACCCGGCGCCTTGCCCGGGAATTCCTTGACCGCCGCACGCTGAAGCTCTACCGCCTTGCGAGCGGCTTGGATGACAGAATCGGCAGTGGCAACTGATGAAGTATTTTCGGGCATGATCTCGACAAAAAAATGGTCGGGGGTGGGAGGCGTACCTTCGTGGACACAGCCGCCCCCCGTCAAGTACCGCCTTTGTCCCAATTCACAAAACTCGGGGAGGAATGTCTGCTGTCAGCCTTGGCTCAAGGTTTGAGCCAGTATTCAAAGAATCGGTAGATTTGCTCGTTCGACTCCTCATTGGGATCATGCTTCTCGCGGTTCGTCATGGCCACGCGGCTGGTGACGCCGAGCAGTTGGTTCACGGCGATGGCATGGTTGAGCACCGCCCAGCGCTTGGGAGGGTCTTCGGCACCGCCGGAGACCAGGAAAGGGCGCGGTGCCATCAACGCCTGCAGTTCCTGCAGATTGTGACCTTGTTCGATGAGTGTCTTGTAGGCACCTGTGCGCGGGCTTTCGGCGCTGATCAGACCCGGTTTTCGGGTGAATCCCGGATCAAGCCCGAGATACCACGGCTCCTGATAGTTGATACTTCCACGCGTTTCATCAAAGACAATGCCCGGATCACTCCACACGGCACAGGCATACTTGTCCCACAGGCATGAGCCAAACATCGACCACTTGCCGCCATACGAGTGCCCGACGATGCCGATGCGACTGGCATCGACCTCCGGCAGCGAAGCCAAAGCCTGCCACATGTTCGCACAAATGTAACCAAGATAGGACAGCGGCTGGCACTTCGCCGCAGCACTCAGCACCGGCTTGCGCGCATCGCCGCCAGGGGAACCAATCGAGAGTGTGACAAAGCCACGCCGCGCCAACTGCCAGGCAAAATCGCGCAGCGGTTTATCACTCAACCCCGCGCTCGTTTCAGGATCGTAGTAAGGCACGAATACCGCAGGCCGTTTCCCTGCATTCGCCGGCAGCAGCAGGTAGCCATCCCCCGTTTGTCCGGGGGCGATTTCGACACGCACTTTGCGCTGCGTGATGTTCCCTTCCCGCGGCTTGGTTTCCAGCACTTCCATTTTCGGCTGCGCAATGACCGCAGGCCATGCGCCCATGATCGCATGCCAGTCTGCGAGGATTTCCGCACGGCGTTCGGGCCAGTCCGCCGCATGCTTCACCGGGCTGCCGTCATTGAATACGAGCGGCAGTTTCCCCGGCGAGAACTGGCCTGTGAATTCAGCGGGAACCTGGGTGAACGGCAGCTCATCGGCATGAGCTATGAGAGCCGAAGCAAGCAGACCAAAAAGGAGCGAAGGTTTCATGAGGTTGGAATCTCATGAACGTGACTCAGTGGCGCTCCCATGCGGGCAAATCAGTTCATCTGAAAGGACTGGCCGCAAAACCGATGAAAATAATGAGCCAAACCACCGAACTTACTCCCCTCACTGCGCCACACGACCGCTCTTCCGCAGATGCTCGCGCAGCACGCCCACGACCTCCTGCACGACTTCGGGGCGCTCGACGCAGCCGTGCCAGAAGGGGACGACCTTTTCTGACTCAGCACTGTCGAGGTGCGCGCTCCAGTAGGGTACCGCACCGTCAGTACTTTCGCTGAGCGGGGCTTTGCCAATACGCCCGATGATGGAGTGATGCGGCACGGGGATCGGTACGGCCTTCAGTCCCTGGTAAAGGGGGTGCTGGTTGGACAGCGTCCCGATGCTCAGGAAAGCAAAGAAACCCCAGTCGCGGATCTGGGGCGAGAGCGCGTCGGTGTTGCCGGTGAGGAGTTGCTCAGACATCAGCAGCGTATCCACCGGCAGTCGGATGAGCGAAGCGAGACGACGCACGACGTTCATGCTGGCGATGTTGCTGCCGCGATGCGGTGTGGTGATAAACACCACGCGTTTCACCTCGGTCTGCGGCTTGAATTTGAGCGTGCTCACCAGCCGATCACGCACAGACGCAGAGACGTTCAACTGCTCCGGCGGCTTGCGGAACATGGCGTTCCACAGCTTGTCGCCGGGATCAATCGTCTGCATGCGGCTGAGCAGTCCGCCCATGCTGTGGCCCACAAGCACCATCTGGTTCATGCCAGCGTCATTGTGATCAGGATCAAAGTAATCACGCGCCTGCTGCAGTGAGGTGCGCAGGCGTGCGGAGGTCTGTGGTACGCCCATGCCGGTGGGATAAAGAAAATACCACGGCTGATACTTCGCGCGCAATTCGGGATCTGAACAGATGGCATTGACCGTGTTCAGCCAGATGTGCGGGTCGGACATAAGGCCATGCACAAACACCACGGGAATGCGCTGCGGATCATACCCGTCCATGCAGTAGAGATGGCAGTCTCCCAGCGTGCGTTCGGGATAAAACAAACCCAGCCAGGAAAAGAGGCCCAGCGATTTTTTAGAAAGCGCCAGATCCTTGGCGGCAGTAAAGTTGGCAGCCAGCGGCTGCGGCGCATGATCCACCTGCACGGTCCCTACGTTCAGGGCATTGTGCAAATGCAGGCGGCAACGCCGTGGCGTGGCCGGATCGGCGTCATCGTCCGCCATTTCCATTACAGCGGTCAGCGTGAGATTGCCACCATTCGGCGGAAGAAAGGGCTGTTCCTTGCGGGTCGCATTGGTGCGGAAGATATGTCCGACCAGCGGCACCCCCACTCCAGACCGCTCCGCGAGGGTGTCTTCTCCATGCGATCTCCTGCGCGAGGCGAGCATGAGCTGATCGATCTGCGTGGGCGGCACCTCCATCCGGGGATTGGTCTGGGTGGCCAGTTCTAGCTGAAACGAGTGCCGCTTAGACGCAAACACTGTTCCGTCCTGCCAGTAGCGCGGACTTTGGTGCGCGTCCCATGCACGCAGAAATTTGGCGAGAGCATGCTCATACTGCTCCTCAGCTTTTGTACGTGCGACGGCCCCGCCATGCTGCATGTCATCCCAACCGACCGCCACTTCCTCCAAAAGTACTGCCATGTGCCGCTTCTCGCGCGCGCTCAGCACGGTCTCGGCGCGCGGCAACTCCATGCGTAACACCGAATGGCAGGAGCACAGCGCTCCACAGAAGAGGAGAGCTATAAGGCGCAGCGCAGGCGTGGGCGGCATCACTTCGTTTCCGGGATCGGTGTCAGCTTGACGTTGCGGATCGCCGCCATGGTGTTGAAGGTCGTCAGCGAGAGCGGGAGGTAGCTCTCAATAGGGCCGGGACGCACGCTGATTTTCTTTCCTTCGATGTCTTCGTCGATGATCTGCTTGTCGCCCAGCCAGACGCTGAGGTTTTTCGGGGTCACGCGCAGCTTGATGGCATACCACTCGTCATCCTTGAAGCGCTGGTAGCTGGAGGTGTTGTTGTCGGAAGCATCCATGCTGTCGATGCACGAAATACCCGTCACGCTGCCGCCCCAGCCGCCACAGATCAGCGTGGCGCAGTGCTTGACATCACCGACGGGAAAGGTGAGACCCACAAAGAAATCGACGCCCTGCATCCGCTTGGCTTCCAGCGTGATCTCGTAGTTGGTCGTTGGCAGTGCCGCCGCTTTCTTGTAAATGGCTCCGCTGACATTCTCCCCCTGATTGATGATCATGAGGCCACCCTCCAGTTCCACCACCCCGCTGCCGCCGACGTCCACGGACTCCCAGTCGTCGAGTGATTTGCCGTTGAACAGCACGATCTCCTTCGCGGCCTCTGGCTTGGCTGCGGCGGGTTGGTCTGCAGCAGTGGCAAAGGCGGTGCCAAACACGAGAAGAGCGGTCAGGATGGAGAATTTCATGGCTTCAATCTTCACCCTCAGCGTGGCATGCCCCACGGTCAAGCGTCACAAAATTCACCTTCATCCATGCTCCACCCCGATCTAAAAACCATCATCATCATGGGCGTTTCCGGCAGCGGTAAATCCGTCGTCGGCAGCCTGCTGGCCGCGAAACTCGACGGCATCTTCGAGGACGGCGACGATTTCCACCCGCCCTCCAACAAAGCGAAGATGTCCGCCGGCACGCCCCTCAACGATGACGACCGCTGGCCCTGGTATGCCACGCTGCGCCAGCGCATTGAGGACATGCGCCACCTCACGCCGAACTACGTGCTCGCCTGCTCCGCGCTGAAGCCGATCTATCGTGACAAGCTGCGCGCCCATGATCACCCCGAGACACTGCGCTTTGTGCTGCTCGACGGCACGAAGGAACTGATCGCCTCCCGCCTGGCTGCGCGCAAAGGCCACTTCATGCCACCCACGTTGCTGGACAGCCAGCTCGCCACCTTGGACCCGACGCCCGACATCATCCGTGTCTCCATTGATCAAACGCCTGAACAGATCGTGAACGACATCCTCCAGAACTTAGCACGCCCATGAGTGACTCCGTCCAGCGGCTGTTCTGGGGCTGGGATGCACCTGTCTTAGATCAAGCCGTGGCCTTGCTCTGTCGCGACTGGGATTCTGCGTACGCGCTCGATCTCAGCAGCACGCTGCTGCTCGTGCCAAACGGTGAAGCCGGACGCCGCCTGCGTGAAGCGCTCGCCCAGGCGACGAACCAGACCGGCACCGCCGCCATCGTGCCGCATCTCTGGCTGCCGGAGCAGGCCCTGCTGCCGCAGTCACGCCGCTTTGAAGCCGCCACGCCGGTGCAGTCCCAGATGGCCTGGCAGCGTGCGCTCGAACTTGTCCCGCTCGAATCACTCACCGCGCTGTTCCCCAAACCGCCAGCCTCTCCCGGCTGGGGCTGGCAGGCGGAAACCGCGCGCATGCTGACGGAGCTCAAAATGCTGCTCGGCACGGGTGGTCTGACCTTTGCCGACACCTCAGCCCATCCCGCCGCGCTTCGCGACGCCGCACGCTGGCAGGATCTCGCAAAAATCGAGCGCGCTTACTTCGCGGAACTCGCGCAAGCAAAAGTCGCCGACGCGCAGACGCTCAAACGCCGTTATGCCCATGAGCCTGCCTTGCCCGAAGGGGTGCAGCGCATCGTCATCCTCGCTTCACCGGATTTGCCGCCCTTGCTGGATGCCTGGACCGCTGGCTGTGCCAAACGCGGCCTGCAGGTGCTCATCGCGATTCAGGCACCGCAGTCAATGGCGCACACCTTTGATGCCTGCGGACGTCCGCAGCCCGAATACTGGGGTGAAGACGCGGACAACAACCTGCCGTTTCAAGATCAGCAGATCCACGTCACGCGTGATCCAGCTACGCAAGCTGCGCAAACACTCGATCTCATGCGCGAACTCGTGCCCACTGGTCGCACGGCGCTTGGGGTGTGCGATGCGGAAGTCGGCAGCCTGCTGCTGGAAAAGCTCACGCTCGAAGACGCGCGCAGTTTTGAACCCGGCGGCATTCCCGTGCAGCGCGAGGGACTGTGGCATGTGCTGGACTGCTTCCGCCTGCTGCTCAGCTCAGGGGCCTGGCGTGCCTTTGCCGCGCTGCTGCGCATCGAGGAATTTCGCAAAGCCATCGTGCCCGGCCATGAAAGCACCGCCGCGCTGCTGCGTGAAGCCGACGATTTTGCCAGCGAGCATCTGCCCGTGACTCTGGCGCATGCGCTGGAACTGCTGCTCGCGGACTACCCTGCGCTGCGGCCTGCCGTCGAGAACACGCTCACATTACTCGACTCGCTGCGCCGCCTCACTCCAGCCAAAGCGGCACGCACCTTGATCTTGAAACTGCTCGGGGAGCAGGAGTTCAATCCCGATGCACCCGGCGACCGTGAACGCACGGAACTGGCCACCGAGTGGCTGCGCGTCAGCGAAGAACTCGAACAGGAGGCGCAACGATTCGGTTTGCAACCCAAAGCTGAAGACGCCATTGCGCTGTCACTTGATTCCCTCGCGCAAAGCCGTCTCGCTGAACCGCGTGGCGACATTGATCTCGTGCTACAGGGCTGGCTGGAACTGCTGTGGGAAAAAGCACCCAATCTCATCGTCACCGGCCTCAATGAAGAGCATGTGCCGGGCATCTTCATCAGCCATCCGTTTCTGCCGGACAGCCTGCGCAGCGCTCTGGGACTGCCCTGCCAAAACACCCGCTTTGCGCGTGACGCCTTCATCCTCGCCGCGCTGGCGCATCAGCGTCTCGGCGAGCGCGGACGCCTGCGATTGCTCTGCGGGCAGTGGAGCGAGGGAGGCGATGCTTTGCGACCTTCCCGGCTGCTCTTTCTGTGTGACAACCAAGTGCTGCCGCAGCGCGTGGCCCATCTCTTTCCGAAGGAGGAAGATCAGCCGGCTACCACCGAGCCGCCGCGCTCGCTCGCGTGGAAGCTGCAGCCTGACTGGAGCGCCCGGACTCTGGACACCATCTCGCCTTCGCGCTTGCGCGACTATCTGAGCTGCCCGTTTCGCTACTACCTGACCCACGCGAAAGGCATGAGCGCCATCGAGACCGGCAAACGTGAACTGGATGCCGCCGAGTTTGGCAACCTCATTCATCATGCGTTCCATCGTCTCAGCCTGGACCCCAGCATGCGCGACTGCACGCATCCTGCACAAATCGCCGACTGCCTCGAAGCCGCCGCACATGACCGGGTGCAGGAAATCCATGGCCGCCGGCCCGCGCCCCTCATCACCTTGCAGCTTGAGAGTATTTTACAGCGGCTGCGCAACGCAGCGGAGATTGAAGCCAGGAACCGGCAGGAAGGGTGGCAGTGTATTGACGCCGAACTGCAAATCGGCGGCAAGGAAGACACCACTCCATTTCTCATCGCCGATGCCCGCTTGAGAGGTCGCATTGACCGCGTCGAACGCCATGTGGACGGCACCCTGCGCATCGTCGATTTCAAAAGCTCCGACAAACCGCGTCCGCCGCAGGAAGCGCACTTCAAAATGATCACCTCCCGCACCAAACTCACCGAGGCCGATGAATGGAAGTGCTTTGACCTGCCCGACGGCAGACGCGGCCTGTGGCTGGATCTGCAACTGCCACTCTACGCCGCCGCGCTGAAGCAACGCGGTCAAAATGTGACCAGCGTGGCCTACTTCGCCCTGCCCAAAAGCATTCAGGACACAGCAATCCTTCCATGGGAAGGTTTTGATACAGCATTGATCGATGCCGCGCTCGGGTGTGCCACCGAGGCCGTGCACCGTATCCGCAGCGGCCAGTTCTGGCCTCCTGCCGAGCGTTCGCCCAACGCCACCTTCGACGAGATTCTCCTGCACGACCCGCTGCACAGTGTTCAGCCGCCTCTTGCATAATTACGGTGCCCCGTTTATCAACCCTGCTCATCATGTCCGACATCAAACTCCTCATCACCGGCAGCAAAGGCCGCATGGGCCAGGCCATCATCCGTGCCGCCGAGGCTCAAAACGTCACCGTCGCATCCACCGTCGATGTGGGCGATGCCTTGTCCCAGGCGCTCGCCAAAGCGGACATCGTGATCGACTTCTCCTCCCACCTGTTCACCAACGAACTGCTGGACGAGTGCCTCAAGCAAAAGAAGAGCCTCGTCATCGGCACCACCGGCCACACCAATGAGGAGCTGGCACGCATCCGCGAAGCCGCCAAAACCCTGCCCATCGTCTTCGCCTCCAATTACAGCATCGGTGTGAACACGCTATTCTGGCTCACGCGCAAAGCCGCCGAACTGCTCGGCCCAGACTTTGACCTCGAAGTCGTCGAGATGCACCACCGCATGAAGAAGGATTCCCCAAGCGGCACTGCTCGCACGCTGGTCGAGATCCTCGCCGATGTGCGTGGTCTGGAATACGACAAGGACTGCCGTCATGGACGCTTCGGCGATGTTGGTGCGCGCACGCCGAAAGAGATTGGCGTGCATGCCATCCGTGGCGGCGATGTCGTGGGCGATCATACCGTGATCTTTGCCAACGTCGGCGAACGCGTTGAACTCACGCACAAAGCCAGCAGCCGCGACACCTTTGCCAACGGCTCCGTCCGCGCCGCCACCTGGCTGGCCGGCAAGCCTGCGGGGCTGTATGACATGCAAGATGTGCTGGGATTGAAGAGCTGAGTTTACGGTGGCTGAACGGTTGTTTCCAATCCATCGCTAACAACCGTCAACGACTGTAAACCACGTCAACCACCGTCAACTCCGATGAACTTCGGCATCGCCCTTGGCTCCAATCTTGGTGATCGCGCTGCGAACATTCAGCGTGGCATCGATCTTCTGCTGGCTCGCGTGCCCGACATCCGGCTCAACGCCAGCGCGCCAGTCTATGAGACTGAGCCGGTGGATTGTGCGCCGGGAACGCAGGCGTTCTTGAACACGGTCGTCGAAGTCTCCGCCGAGTGCCTCCCTCACGAATTGCATACCCATCTCAAGGCCATTGAGCAGGCGCTGGGCCGCCCGGAGCAGCGGGAGCGCAACTCCCCGCGCACTCTCGATCTGGACCTGCTGTATGCAGACGGTGTCATCAGTGATGATCCCGACCTCATCCTGCCGCATCCCCGCATGCGCCTGCGCCGCTTTGTGCTGGAGCCACTCGCGGACATCCGCCCCGGCTTGCTGCTGCCAGGACAGCAGCTTACTGTCAAAAATTTGTTGCAGCAGATGGTGGAGTCTTCGTCACAATGAATAAACCATGAAGACCAAGCGCACCTTCCTCGCGCTGGCTACGGCCTCTTCGCCGCGTTGTCATTCGACGGTGGCAAAACCTGGTCGCAATGCCGCCTTATCACGGCGGGCGGCCCGGAGCGTGAGCTACCTTCCATCGACCGCAGCACCTTCAAGCTCAGCGACACCATGGCCGAGAGCGCAGGCTTGCTCACCGCCACTCAAGCTTGCAATGGCTGCATCCACCTCCTCAGCAGCAAGAACCATGATGTTTTCAACTTCGCGTGGCTCAAAGCACTGCCGCATGCTTCAGGAAAGTGAAAGTAAGTTACCGTTCCAACCCCAAGACCACACCAGAAAGAACCAGCATGAAATACACTCTTCCATTCCTCGCCGCAGCCCTGCTGCTCTCACCTCTGGCCGCACTGCGCGCGGCTGACGCAGTCACGATCGCCGTGGATTCGCCGGCGGTGGTTTTCTCCCCGGGAAATTGGACGGGGGATGCCGGGCGCGGCGGCAAGGTCTTCCGGCAGTCGTGGTGCACCGGGGCCTACTTCCGCGTCGTGTGGGAGACCAAGAATGCCAAACCGACGGCGAAGCTGCTGCTGGATACCTCGACCTTTCCGCCGAACTTCAAAGGACCGCAGATTGCGTACTGCATCGATGGCGTCTGGAAATCCAGCATTCCCTGCACGAATGAAATCGTCATCGAAAACCTTCAGGGCGCTGGAAAGCATGAGCTCTGCGTCGTGCTGCAGCAGTCGCAGCAAAAGGAGCGCTGGGGCAGTGAAGGGAAAAGCGGCCTCAACGTGCTGCGCGTCACGGGCCTGCAGGTCGATGCCGAGAGCCGCCCCGTTCCCACCACACCCGCAGCCAAATGGGCCATGATCATTGGCGACAGCATCACCGAAGGCATCGGCGCCACCGAGCTTTCACCGTACTCCCAGCTCATCGGCCAGGCGCTGCAAACCCAGGGCTATGAGTACAGCATCAGCGCCTGCGGCTGGAGCGGCTGGATCAATCCCGGCGACAACCCTCCCGGCGATGTGCCCGGCTACTACGTCATCACCAACTCCACCAACGGCGCAGGCGGTCAGTACGATGACTCCGCCAGCCGCTGGAACAAGATCGACGGCAACAACCACTCCCTGCTCGACTCCCAGGGCCACCTCAGCGCCAATGGCCAGCCCGGCCACGAGCCCGCCCTCATCCTCATCAATTACGGCACCAACGACCTCCTCCACAAATCCAACCCCAGCGACACCCAGGCCAGCATCATCCAAAGCCTCGCCGCCCTCCGCAAAAGCGCCCCCGACGCCCACATCATCCTCATCATCCCCTTCGGCCAGTACTACGCCAAAGAATTGAAGCAGGCCGTCGCCGCCCATCAGCAGACCCATCCCTCAGACAAAAAAATCGCCCTCATCGACCTCGGCCCCGCCGTCGCCAAAACCCTCGCCACCAAAAACGGCCTCCTCGGCGGCCTCCACCCCAATGACAAAGGCCACGCCATCTTCGCCGCGAAAATCATCCCGCAGGTGATGGAGATTTTGAATGGGGAGAAGTGAGGTGGAACCGCATGAAGGATGCCACGCCCTCCCCACGTAAATCATTTGAACCCACCTGCCTCCTGCGGCAGGTGCGCCACCGCTCTCGCCGCGAATCCGTCTTCGTTTTGACACAACCATGAAAAATCCAGCCTCACGCAGTCAGCCTCGTTTTCGATTGAAGTCCGCCCTGCTTGTGCTCGCCCTCGCTTGCCTCACTCAGGCTGAGTTGGCTTATGGAGCCAGCGATCCGACGGACGTGACCGCCGTTGTCGCCGCCGCAGTGAAGAATGACAAGCTCGCGATCACCGCAGGCAACGATCTCTTCGGCGATACCGCCGCAGGCGTGCCGAAGAAATTTCATATCGAATACACGCTCGGTGGCGAGAAGCTGACGCGCGATGTGCATGAAAACGGCAAGCTGGAAATCGCAGCGCCGGCGGGAAAACACCTCGTCATCACCAAGGCCGTCTATGGTCCTGCGGATGGCTCGAAGCCGAAGACGGTTGCAGCCGTCACGGAAAATCCCGCCGAGGTGCTGGACACGCTGCCCGGTTTCAAGGTCGAGCTCGTGCGCAAGGCGGATGCGGCCACGGAAGGCTCGTGGATCTCGATCACGAAAGACCCCAAGGGCCGCCTGCTGCTCGGCGCAGAACGCAAAGAACCCATCTCGCGCCTCACACTCAAGGACGGCAAGGTCACCAAGGCCGAGATCCTCAAGATCCCTCTCAGCGAGGTCATGGGCATGCTCTTCGCCTTTGACAGCCTCTACATCAATGGCCGTGGCAATGGCCCCGATGGCAAGGAAGTCTTTGGCCTCTGGCGCTGCAAATCCACCACCGCCGATGAGGCCTTCGACAAGGTCGAACTCCTGCGTGAATGGCGTGGCGGCGGTGGCGACCACGGTGCGCACACCATCCTGCTCAATCCCGACAAAAAGCATCTCAACGTGCTGTGCGGCAATTTTGTCGATGTGCCGGACGATGTGCTGCCCACCTCCCCGCACAAAAACTACGCGGACGACCTCGTGCTACCGCGTGCGGAAGATGGCAACGGCTTCGGCGCAGGCCGCAAGCCACCGGGTGGCTTCGTCGTGCGCCTGGACCCCGACGGCAAGAACTGCGAACTCATCGCCAGCGGCGAGCGCAACACCTACGGCGTCGCCTTCAATCACGATGGCGAGCTCTTCGGCTTTGACAGCGACATGGAGTGGGACTGGGGCACACCGTGGTATCGCCCGGTACGCGTGTATCATTTGACGAGCGGCGCAGACCACGGCTTCCGCGAAGGCGCGAGCAAGTGGCCCGAGTACTACCACGACAGCCTGCCCGCCACCGTGACCATCGGCATCGGCTGCCCCACCGGCGTGGCCTTCGGCACGGGTGCCAAATTCCCCGCGAAATACCAGCGCGCCTTCTTCATCCAGGACTGGACCTACGGCCGCCTCATCGCCGTGCATCTCACCCCGCAGGGCGCGAGCTACGGCGGCACCTGGGAAAACTTCGTCGCACCGAAGTCACTCCACGAGAAAGCCGGCAAGACCCCTCTCAACCTGACCGGCCTCACCATCGGCGATGATGGCGCGATGTATTTTACCATCGGCGGCCGCCACACTCAGGGCGCGCTGTTTCGCGTGACCTACGATGGCAAGGAATCCACCGCACCCGTAGAACTGCACGAAGTGGCAGGCGAAGAAGCCCGCACGCTGCGCCACAAACTCGAAGCCTTTCATGGTCACGAAGACGCCGCCGCCGTGGACACCGCCTGGCCGCAGCTCGCCAGCGAAGACCGCTTCATCCGCTACGCCGCACGCATCGCTATTGAAAGCCAGCCCATCGCTCAGTGGAAGGCGCGCGCCTTGGCAGAGAAGAACCCCACCGCAGCGCTGACCATCCTGCTCTCCGTCGCACGACTCGGCGGCACCGAGGCGCAGGGAGATCTCTTCAAAGCGCTCGCAAAGCTTCCCCTCGCGCAGATCAAGAGCGAGGCGCAGCAGCTCGAACTCCTCCGCGTCATCGAGGTCGCCATCAGCCGCATGGGCAAGCCCGCCGCTGAGATCGCCGCGCCCATCATCGCCATGCTCAGCCCGATGTACCCGGCGCAGAGCGTCCCGCTCAATCGCGAGCTGTGCCAGACCCTCCTCGCGCTGGATGCGCCAGACACCATCGCACGCACGCTCAAGCTCCTCGCCGCCGCACCCACACAGGAGGAGCAGCTCGGCTACGTCCTCGCCCTTCGCACCATCACCACCGGCTGGACGCCGGAGCAGCACCGCCAGTATTTCGCCTGGTGGGCGCAGAAGCGCAATGCCACCCAGCATCCCCAGACGACGCTCCAGTGGTTCACCGATGCCGGTCGCGAAATCGGCGACGGCGCGAGCTTGGGCAGCTTCCTCGTCAAAATCCGCCGCACTGCCATGGCCAACGTGCCGCCGCAGGAGCTCGCCGCGCTGCAGCCCGTGCTGGATTCCTGGATCGAGCCCGCACCCAAGCTCAAGAAGCCCAAGAAGGACCGCACCTTCGTGAAGAACTGGGTGATGGCCGACCTCATCGGCGATCTCGACAAAGTGGGCAAAGGCCGCAACTTCGCGCAAGGGCAGGACGCCGTGAACGGCACCCTCTGCCTCATGTGCCATCGCATCGGCGATGAAGGCGGCTCTGTCGGCCCCGACCTCACCGCCGTGGCCAGCCGCTACTCGCCGCAGGTCATTCTCGAGGCCCTCCTCGAACCTTCCAAGGTCATCTCCGAGCAATACGCCAACACCGACATCACTCTCAAAGACGGCAGCTTCTTCACCGGCCGCATCGTGGGAGACACGGATGACAAGATCATCCTCCGCCCGAGCATGCTCGCGCCCGACACCAAGGAGATCAACAAGGCCGATATCAAGACCCGGGAAGTCTCCAAGCTCTCCCCCATGATGCCCGGACTGCTCAACACCCTGACCAAGGAAGAAATCCTCGACTTGCTGGCCTTCTTCGAAGCCGCCGGGAAGCCTGAGGGTGCGGCGTTTAAGAAGTAAGGGGGCAGCCATCCTCATCGACCGGGGTTCGGGTATGGCTCGGACCCCGGCGGCGAAGTGAATGATGCAGTGCGTGAACGCTATTGAGCAGCGCATGCGGTGCGTTTATCAGCGTGCAATAGCTAGTGATGCCCGCATGTTCATAGCTCCATGAGTCATCGCCCTCATTTCACTCTTGCTGCTCTCTGCGCACTTTTCGCGGCTCTTCATACGCTGGCCGGTGACGAGGTCGTGATAGTAACACCAAAGGCTGCGACCAAACCCATCCTCAATCCCGGCAAAGGCTGGTCCGTGCATGACTGGCCCAAATGGCAGGAGAAGGAGGTGCTCCCGTTCGTTCGCATGGGCGTGAGACGTTTTGATTGGGGCAGCCTGGAGCCGAGCGAGGGCCGGTATGACTGGAGCAGCGTGGAGGAAACGCTCGCCGCATGGGATGCAATTGGCTGCGTGTGCAACATCGGCGTGATGTGTGCCAGCACACACAGCAAACTTCCCGGCGGTTATGTAACGCCCAAGTGGGTCTTTGATGCAGGTGCCAAGATGCATGAGCTGGACCTCACCCCGCAGATGGCCACCCAGGGCACGCCCGGGCACAAAGTCGCGCCCGTCTTCGATGATCCCATTTTCCTGGCCAAGTATCGCGCGTTTCTCCAAGCATTTGCAAAGCGCTTTGATGGCGATCCCCGCATCGCAGTGCTCGACATCCGCTCCTATGGCAACTGGGGCGAGTGCCACATGCACCCTTTCAAGGTGCCGGACATCGCTCCGGAAAAATTCCGCGTGCATGTACAGATGCACCTCGATGCCTTCAAAAAAACGCAGCTCTGCCTTTCACGCAACAGCCACCTCGGCCGCTTTGGTCCTCTCAAAGAAGTCTTCGACTGGGCCGTGCTCACCCAGCACATCTCCCCGCGCCGCGATGGCATTTGCGGCAACAGCGACGGCCGCGAAACCGCCATCGGCCTCGGCATCGCGCCTGGTGTGTTCGAGCTCTACGCGGGCTACGACACGCTCAAGCAACTCGGCTGGTGGGAAGGCATCAAAGATAAGAACGGCCAGGGTTTCCGACTCGAAGAATGCATCGAAAACGGGCATCCCACATGGGTCGATCTCGGTGGTGGCAAGCCGGGCCTGCGCCTGGTTCAGGAGAACCGCGAGCTTGTGGAGCGACTTACAAATCGCATCGGTTATCACTTCGTCTTGAAGGAGGCGAAGTATCCGAAGACGATCACGGTGGACCAGCCAAACGGCCTTTCACTCACCTGGCAGAACCTTGGTGTCGCGCCCATCTACATTCCAGCCAAGGCATCCTTCGCGCTCATCTCGCCTGATGGAAAAGCCGCATACATCTGCGATGCGAGCACCTCCATACCTGCGGCCTGGCAGCCGGACAGCACCATTACCGTGGTTGATCAGTTGCGCTTCAAAAGTGCAGCAAGCGGCAATTACAAACTCGCGATCGGCCTGCGTCAGCCGAAGGACGCGCTCAGGCCCTCCATTCGACTGGGAATCGAACTGCCCAGCGTTGACGGCTGGTATGAGTTGGGTCCGGTTAATGTGAGGCAGTGATCCAATGCCCGGTTGCCAGCTCCATTCTGCCCGAATAATGCATTTAAGCGGCGGATGAATAATAGTTCAAATCTCATTGCAGCAACAACCGCGAACAAGACACCGAAGGCGCACAAAAAAACCGGCCACCATCCACAAGGAACAGTCGCCGGCTCCAGACGGCTGTTTACTTTTCGAGTGTCTTGCCCAGCTCATGCAGGGCTTTTTCGACACCCTCGATGTCTTTCGCCACCCAGTTGTGCGTCGTCTCTTTTTTATTGGTGGTCAGCTTGCCATTTTCCCAGATGCGGGTGACGACGGCGTCGGTGTCCGGTCCAAACTCAAAGTGGGCTGAGTCGGAGGCCTGGCGCAGGTAGTGTGCGGCCATGACGAGGTCTTTGCCGGCATTCTGCGCTTCCGTGCCGCCCCAGCTTTCCTGCGCACGATAGTAGTGCCATTCCGCGAGTGAATGGGAGGCTCTGGCCAGCGGTGCATCTAGCGCTTTGGCAGACAGCACGGCCCCTGATGCGAGATCTTTGCCCAACGTCGTCAGTTCATTTGCAGCCTGCTGCAGGTGCTTTTGCGTGTGCGGCTGGGCATGCCTTGCTGCGAGGTTCAGCCAACTGACCGCCTTGCGAATTTCCGCAGCAGCAGCCTTTTCTTCCGCGTGACGATAATGGGAAAGCGCGGCATCCAGGGACTCCCAAGGTGAGAACTGGAGAGGCACCCAAAAGTCTTCTTCGATGATAACCCAGACGGGCTTGTCACTTGTCGCGGTTGCGGCAGGCGCTACGGCTGCTGGAGCGCTGGCTTTGGCTGCATCTGATCTGCTCCCCAAAAGCTGATCCACATGTTATGAGAGTCTGAAGTGCGCGAAGCGCACCATCAGACGACATGAAACGCAAGAGACACACAGCAGAGGAAATCATCAAGAAGCTGCGCGA
>Ga0164296_1001011_pt1 | contig 31483 bp, 32 predicted proteins | sample GEODES057metaG_FD_113533 | JGI IMG/M metagenome (GOLD analysis project Ga0164296, IMG submission 113533) | Dystrophic lake water microbial communities from Trout Bog Lake, Wisconsin, USA - GEODES057 metaG | ecosystem: Environmental > Aquatic > Freshwater > Lake | place: USA: Trout Bog Lake...
AACTAAACACGAGGCCACGCAAATCATTAGGGTTCAAATGTCCTGCACAGTTGTTCACTCCCGAGGCATTTGATTTTAGGCAGCATCATGCAGCAATTTTTGCACTTCAACCTTGAAACCGCCTACTGAAAGAGACAAAATGACCTCAAAAATCAATCGAAGAAATCTTATTGAAACAAGTCTATTGGTAGCCGCCGGTTCTTTTCTTCCAAATTCATATGGTGTTGCTGTTCAGGATTTAGATACAACACAGAACCAAAAAACCCAATCTAATACTTATGGCGCTGGTAATACAGGACTGGGTATTAGTAAAAAATTAACTGAGTTCACCTCGAGTATTCAATTTACTCAACTGTCACAAGAAGCTATTCATGAAGCAAAACGTGCCACATTAGATTGGCTAGGTTGTGCCTTAATTGGTAGTAAACATCCTACGTCTATTAATTTAGTATCAACTCTCAAAGCTATGGGCTCCTACCCTGCTGTCAGAGTAATAGGTCACCCTGGTTTAAAAATGAGCCTACTTGACACCCCTATTGCAAATGGTCAAATGGGACATGTACTTGATTTCGATGACACCCATTTAGGAGGGGTGATTCTTCATACTAGTACTGCAACAATGCCAGCACTATTAGCAATTGGAGAACAAAAAAAATTAAAAGGGGAACAACTTATAGTTAGTCTAGTAGCAGCGTTTGAAGCAGGTATAAGAACTGGGCAAGCTATGCCCAAACATCACCACGGCGGTTGGCACTTAACAGGAAGCCTTGGTACTATTGCAGCTACAATCGGTGCAGCAAGGATGCTGAATTTAGATGCCCAAAAAACCCTTATGGCTCTTGGTATAGGTTGTACTCAGGCTGCTGGTATGCAGCAAAACCGTGGGAGTGACTGTAAATCTTTACACGCAGGCAAGTCGGCTTATCATGGCGTACTTTCAGCAAACTTGGCATCAAATGGCTATAACAGTTCTCCAGAAATTCTTGAAGGTAACTTAGGATTTACAAGGATTTATAGCTCCACACAAAATTTAGAAGCTCTAACGAAAGAATTAGGAAAAGATTGGCTTATTGTAAGTAATGGATACAAACCCTATTCATGTGGAGTGGTTTTACACCCGCTCATTGAAGCTTGCATTGGATTGTCTAATTCTTCAAAAGTTCCTTGGTCAGACATTGAAGATTTTGAAGTTTTAGTTCATCCAGATGTTATTCGTATTACTGGAGTGGATCAACCAGGTTCAGGTTTAATGTCAAAGTTTAGTGCAAATCATGCTGCTGCAGTTTCATATATTGATCGGGCTGGTGGAGTTTCACAGTTTTCAAATGAAAGATCACAAGACCCTTCAGTTATAAATTTACGAAAAATTGTAAAGGTATTAGCTTCAGCTAATCTCCGTTTAGATCAAGCAAGTGCTCGAATAAAAACCAAATCCGGAGCTAGTATTGAATGGAATATCGACCATGCTAAGGGCACTGTTCAAAATCCTATGAGCGATAAAGACATAGAATCTAAATTCATACAAAATGCCAATTCTTGCATTAGGCAAGACAAAACTAAACGAATTATAGAAATGGTTTGGAATTTAGAGAAGTTAAAAGATATTAATCAATTAACTAGGGAGTGTGCTTAAGCCTTAAAGTTTTAATTTCAAAAAACCCTAACTCTTCAATTAAGGTTTTTAATAAATTAATAATTACTGAAGTGTGCTTTTCATTGAAGGTGGCACTGGTAGTGAGTAGACTTCAATACCCTCATCCATTAACTCAGCTGCTTCGTCAACTGTAGTTACTCCACGAATACTTCTTTCTGGCGCTTCTTTATAGTGAATCTTTCTTGCTTCTTCAGCAAAACTCTCACCAACATTTTCAGTTTTTTCCATAATCTCGCGTACGACTTGCAACATCATAGTCTGCATTTTCTCTTGGAAAACAACCTTTTGCTCCGGACTTAAATGCATTGCATCATTTGTTGAAGGAAGATCGGTTACTGCTTTTTCAAAAGCTTCAAGAGTGGACTTTGCGTGCTGATGATTACGACCATTAATATAAGGAGCCGATGGCATTCTAGCAATCTCAACACTGTCACACATAGGACAACACAATACAGCTTTCTCACGCTGTGACGTGAACTCTTCCTCGGAGCTGAACCATCCTTCAAACTGATGGTTCAAGGGGCAAGCCAGATTGTATACTTTCATACTTTTAACTCAAATTAGTTATAAATTATTAAATTAATTCTTATTCTATCTAAAAATAATCAATATTACAGAATTAAGTCACTTTTTCATCAAAGGCGTTTAACCAATAGAAGCTGATAATAGTTTTTACGTCAGTTATTTTGCCTTCTTTAATCCATTCGCCTATTTCTTTTTTAGTAGCACCAAATATATCTAAAAATTCACCATCGTCTAAATTAGTTTGCGTCTTTGTTAAATCTTTGGCTAAATAAATATCTATGAATTCAGTAGAGTGCGAAATGATGGGATGTATCTTGCCTAAAAAAATCCATTCCTTAGCAACAAAACCTGTTTCTTCCTCTAATTCGCGTTTTGCACAAGTTAGTGTATCTTCACCCGGATCTAATTTCCCAGCAGGAATCTCAATAAATGCCTGATGTAAGGGATACCTGTATTGCCTTTCAAGAAGTAATCTACCATCAGGTAATACAGGGATGATTGCTACGGCACCCGGATGAATCAAATACTCCCTACCAGCCGATTTACCGTCTGGCAACAAAACTTGATCTTGGATTAGTTTTAGATAATAGCCTGAATAAACTTCTTTCGAGGAGACTGTCACTTCCTTGAGATGCTCATCTCCTCGAACCAATTCTTCAAAATTGGGAATGCTAAAAGATATATCTGTCATTATCCCTGCAATGATGTCCGCATGGCATGCAAGCACAAGGTAGTCAAATATGCAGGAAATATACCTGCTAAAAGAATGAATAAGCCATTAATTGTCAAAACACCTTTAGCAAAGCCTTGTCCAGAAATCTCTGTAGTATCAGTAGGCTCTTCAAAATACATCGTCTTTACAACACGTAGGTAATAAAACGCACCAACTAAAGAAGCCATTACAGCAAAAATAGCCAAGCCTAAGTAGCCTGCATCGACAAGCGCATCCAAGACAGAAAGTTTTGCAACAAATCCAACTGTTGGAGGAATACCAGCAAGTGAGAACATGAGTAATAGCATGATAAATGCTAGTAGAGGACTACGGCGATTCAATCCCTTTAAGTCCTCAATCGTCTCACACTCAAAACCCTTGTTCGACAAGATCATTAGCAATCCAAAGGTTCCAAGTGTTGATAACACGTAAGTAACCGCATAAAAGAAAGAAGCACTATATGCGAGTTCATCATAGACACACAAAAACCCTAACAACATAAAACCCATGTGTGAAATAGTTGAATACGCCAACATTCTTTTAATATTTGTTTGAGCTATTGCAGTGAGATTGCCAACTAATAATGAACACACAGCTAAAAATATTAATATGGGTTGCCAATCTACATCCACTAATTGCAAGCCACCCACTAATAATCGGAAAGTAATAGCAAAAGCCGCAATCTTTGGTGCGCCACCAATTAATAAAGTTACTGAAGTTGGTGCGCCATGGTAAACGTCAGGTACCCACATATGAAATGGAGCAGTACCAAGCTTAAAGGCCAAACCAGCTAATAAGAACACTAAACCGAAAGAAAGTACTAAACGCATCACAGCATCATTGCTTGTCGTTCTCAAAATATCATCTAAATCTAAAGAACCAGTTGCCCCATAAATCATAGACATTCCATACAATAAGAAACCTGAAGAAAGAGCTCCTAATATGAAGTACTTCATGCCTGCTTCTATACCTCTTTGATAATTAGGACGCATAGCAGTTAATGTGTAGGTAGACAAAGCTAGTAACTCGAGACCTAAATAGAGCGTCAACATATTTGCCCCAGAAATCATGACAAATTGGCCAAGCAAAGCTAATAAAACTAATGAGATGTAATCTGTTCTGAAAAGTTGGCGGTCAATTAAATATTGCTTTGAATAAATCAAAGTTACCATCACAGCAATGGATGAAACACATTTAAGAACATTTGAAAATGGATCAATAATATAAAGCCCATTCATGATTCTGATCGGTAAGTCGCCTGCCCTGGATGCAAACATTACTGCAATTACGAGAAGGGTTAAAATTGTAACTTGGTATGCGAATCCTGCAGCCTTAGGTGTAAAAAAGATATCGTCATCATTTGACTCTTTTTCAGAAAAGAAAGGAGTTACCAACAAAATAAAACAAATGACGAGCAATAAAATCAACTCTGGCAATATTTGTAATAGGTCAATAGCTTGCATACGAATTCCAGTTCTTTAAATCTTGCTCATAGCAACGTGTTTTAACAACTCCACGGCCGCAGGGTGAATAATGTCGGTAAATGGTTTAGGATACACGCCCATTCCAATAGTGAGTAAGGCTAAAATACCAAGTATTAAAAACTCTCGTGAATTAATATCTGTTAATTCAGCGACATGATCATTTTCAATCTTGCCAAAGAAGACTCTCTTGGTCATCCACAAAGAATAAGCAGCGCCTAAAATCAATGCAGTTGCAGATAAGATCCCAATAGTGAAATCGTAATCAATTGCCCCAAGAATAACCATGAACTCACCGATGAAGCCTGAAGTAGCTGGTAGTCCACAATTAGCCATTGCAAATAGAACAGCAAATACCGCAAAACGTGGCATCGCATTTACAACACCACCGTAATCTGCGATTTGTCTCGTGTGCATTCTGTCATACAAAACGCCAATAGAGAAGAACATTGCCCCAGAGATAAATCCATGAGAAATCATCTGAATAATGCCACCCTCAATACCCATTTGATTAAAAATGAAGAACCCTAAAGTAACAAAACCCATGTGTGCAATTGAAGAATAAGCAACTAATTTTTTCATGTCTTTTTGGACAAGTGCAACTAGACCAACATAAATTACAGCAATTAAAGATAGAGTAATAATGAAGGGTCCTAAATACAAACTAGCATCAGGTGCAATCGGTAAAGAAAATCTTAAGAATCCATATGCACCTAGTTTTAACATTATTGCAGCCAAAACGATTGAGCCACCTGTAGGCGCCTCAACGTGAGCATCAGGCAACCAAGTATGAACAGGCCACATTGGAACCTTAACTGCAAAAGCAACGAAAAATGCCAAGAATATAAAGAACTGTTCTTTAAAATTGAGAGGAGCGTTATGCCACTCAAGGATATTAAAGGTATCTGTAGCGTTATATAAATACAGGATTGCAATTAAAGTAAGCAGTGAACCAAGCAAGGTATATAGGAAAAACTTAAATGCAGCATATATCCTGTTCTTACCACCCCATACTCCAATAATGATATACATCGGAATCAAGGTAGCTTCAAAAAACACATAGAACAATAAACCGTCTAAGGCTGAAAATACACCAATCATTAATCCAGACAAAATCAAAAACGCTGCCATGTACTGAGAAACGCGGTCCTGAATCACTTCCCATCCAGCTAAAACAACTATGACCGTAATGAAAGACGTAAGGACTACAAACCACACTGAGATACCATCTACGCCCAAAAAGTAAGCTAGGTCATAACGCTGAACCCATGGAACATTTTCCACAAATTGCAAACCAGCATTTGCAGTATCGAAATCAGTGACTAGTGGGAGAGTGATCACAAAACTTAATACGGCTGCAAATAATGACATCCACCTTACATAAGACTTATTAGTGTCCGAGCCACTACCTAGAATAATTAATCCGAAAACAATCGGCATCCAAATTGCTAAAGATAAAATCATAACCAGCCGCTTATTGAATTGAACCCAAATGGGTGAAAAGTATCCAAGCTATTAATCCCACTACGCCAATAATCATTGCAAAAGCATAGTGGTATAAATACCCGGACTGAAAATGTCTTACTAATTTTGAAAACCAATCAACAAGTTTTGCACTGCCATTGACCACAAAACCATCAATCACAGTTTGATCTCCACCCTTCCAAAAGGCGTTACCAATGATTTGTGCGCCACGACCAAATACAGCTTGATTAAAGTCGTCTAGGTAGTATTTGTTATCCAATACCTTTTTCAAAGGGGCAAAAATTTGAGCAATTTTTGCAGGAATACCAGGGTTAACTAAGTAGAAAATAGCAGCAGTAGCAACACCACTTATGGCCAGCCATAATACTGGAGAAGTCAATGAATGAAGTGCCATGTTATAAGCACCATGGAAAGCACTCTCTAACTCTTCCATTGCAGGATGAGCCTCTAAATCAATCTGAATTGCTTGATCAAAAAAACCTCCAAACAACATTGGTTCGATTGCAAAGTAACCAATAAACACGGAAGGTATTGCTAATAAGATAAGCGGCAAAGTTACTACCCATGGTGATTCATGAGGCTTCTGACCAGGTGCTAATCCGTGATGTTCATCAGAGTGATGGTGGTCATCATGGTGCTCATGTCCAAAACGCTCCTTACCATGGAATACCATGAAGTACATTCTGAAAGAGTAAAACGCTGTCACAAACACTCCTACCATTACAGCAAAATATGCGAATTGGGATCCGTAGATGTGACTCTCTGCAACAGCTTCGATAATGGAATCTTTTGAATAAAAACCAGAGAAGAAAGGCGTACCAATCAAAGCCAAACTACCAATGAGTGAGGTTATCCAAGTAATGGGCATGTATTTCCTTAAACCACCCATGTTGCGCATATCTTGATCATGGTGCATTCCCATGATGACGCTACCAGCACCAAGGAACAATAAAGCTTTGAAGAAAGCATGTGTCATCAAATGAAATATCGCTACTGGGTATGCAGAAACACCTAGAGCAACCGTCATGTAACCAAGCTGTGAGAGAGTTGAATATGCCACTACACGCTTAATATCCGTTTGTACGATGCCAAGGAAACCCATGAAAAGAGCTGTGATCGATCCAATGATCAATATAAAGGACAACGCAGTATCAGATAATTCAAAGAATGGAGACATGCGTGACACCATAAAAATACCCGCTGTCACCATTGTTGCCGCATGGATCAATGCAGAAATTGGAGTTGGGCCTTCCATTGAGTCAGGCAACCATACATGTAATGGAAACTGAGCTGATTTACCCATAGCACCTATAAACAGGCAAATACAAGTTACTGTAATTAAATCCCAAGTTGTTCCAGGCAAAGTTTGAGCTGCAATATTTTGAGCTTGCCCAAATGCCGAAGCGTAATCTAAGGTTCCAGTATTTGCAAAAATTAAACCAATTCCCAGAATAAAGCCAAAGTCACCAACACGATTTACAAGAAAGGCTTTCATATTAGCGAATATAGCTGTCGACTTGGTGTACCAAAAACCAATCAATAAGTATGAAACTAATCCAACAGCTTCCCAACCAAAAAAGAGCTGTAAAAAATTATTACTCATCACCAACATTAACATGGCAAAAGTAAATAATGAAATATATGAGAAGAAGCGACTATAACCCTCATCTTCTTCCATATAACCAATGGTGTAAATATGAACCATTAATGATACAAATGTCACTACCACCATCATCATTGCGGATAGTGGGTCAATTAAAAAACCAATGGTGAGAACTAGCTCGTCGCCAAAGCGCATCCATTCATAAATATTTCCATTGAAGCGAGCACCACCTAAAACTTCTTTTAAAACATAAATTGATAAGCCACAAGCTACTGCAACACCAAGAATAGTGATGCGATGGCAATTAGTTCTACTCAGTATGTTACCGAGAAACTTCGTACCAAAAAAGCCAGCAATGATGGATCCAATTAATGGAGCAAGAGGAATTAAAATTAATAGAGAAGGATTTAAAGTTGACGTCATAATGTTTTCTATCGAATAGCCCTATTAACCTTTCAACTGACCAAGATCTTCTGTACTAACAGTATCGCTACTGCGGAATAGAATCACTAAAATAGCCAAGCCAATTGCAGCTTCTGCGGCAGCTACTGTCAAAATAAAGAAGACGAAGACTTGGCCTAACATGTCACCCAAGTAATGTGAGAAGGCAATGAAATTTGTATTCACAGCTAGAAGCATTAACTCAATAGACATCAACAAAACAATAATGTTTTTTCTATTTAAAAATATGCCAATAATGCCGATTGCAAATAGCATTGCTGCTAATACTAAATAATGGGCTAATGTAATCATATTTTTTTACCAGTCTGACGATTTTCATTTTCCGCATCCATTGAAACAATGCGAATACGATCTGAAGATTTAGTACGAATCTGCTCTGCGATGTCCTGTGTTTTATGGTCTTTACGACGGCGAAGCGTTAAAGCAACAGCAGCAACAATCGCTACTAGCAAAATGATTCCAGCAATCTCAAAATTAAATACATAATCTCCATAAATCATCTTGCCTAAACTCATTGAATTACTCTCTCCATCCGGAGTAGATTTAGGCAATGGATATACCGTACCAATAAAACCTCTTACTAAAACAACTGTCATCTCTGCAACGATGATCGCACCAACTAATGAAGCAAGAGGAATAAATTGTTTGAATTGATTTCGTAAATGAGAGATATCTAAATCCAACATCATCACTACGAAAAGGAATAAAACCATTACAGCACCAACGTAAACAAGAATGAGCGCAATCGATAAAAATTCTGCTTCCAATAGCATCCAAATACCAGCGGCATTAAAAAATGCAAGTACTAAAAATAATGCGGCATGTACCGGATTTTTAGCTGTTATCACTCTTAATGCTGAGAATACTAAGACAGCAGCAAAGCTATAAAAAAACACTAAGGTAGGATCAAAGTTCATATTTATTCTTAACGATACTTGGCATCAGCCGATTTATTTGCTGCGATTTCTTTTTCAAATTGATCACCAACAGCCAATAACATGTCTTTTGTAAAGTACAAATCGCCACGCTTCTCGCCATGGTATTCATGAATATGTGTCTCAACAATCGCATCTACAGGGCATGCCTCTTCGCAAAAGCCACAAAAAATACATTTTGTTAAGTCGATGTCATATCTGGAAGTTCTGCGAGTTCCATCTTCTCTTAAATCAGATTCAATCGTAATGGCCATTGCGGGACATACTGCCTCACACATTTTGCAGGCGATACATCTTTCCTCACCATTTGGGTATCTTCTCAACGCATGAAGTCCACGGAACCTTGGAGACATTGGTGTCTTTTCTTCAGGATATTGAATAGTAGTTTTTGGAGCAAATAAGTAACGCCCCGTAAGACCCATACCCTTAAAAACCTCTTTAAGAAGTAAGCTATTTAAAAATTCGCGGACATTATTAAGCATATTGAATTCCTATTGTGAAGAGCTTCATCATTTCCAAACACTCCATGGTGAAACTATCCATGCACCAATTACTACAACCCAAAATACCGACAAAGGTATAAATACTTTCCATCCCAAACGCATGATCTGGTCATATCGATAACGCGGTAAGGATGCGCGTAACCATATGAAAACAGATAAAAGGAAAAATGTTTTACCAAATAACCAGAAGAATCCTGGAATATCACGAAGAACAGGTATGTCTAGAATCGGTAACCATCCACCCAAAAATAAAGTAGCGCACATGGTGGTGATCAAAATCATATTTGCATACTCGGCAAGGAAGAACATAGCAAAAGCCATACCAGAGTACTCAATCATGTGTCCTGCAACGATTTCAGACTCGCCTTCCACAACGTCAAAGGGGTGGCGATTTGTTTCTGCAACACCAGAAATGAAATAAATAACGAACATTGGTAGCAATGGCAACCAATTCCATGACAAGAAATTAAGTCCGTGTGATGCAAAAAAGCCCTGGGACTGAGAACGAACTATATCACCGAGGTTAAGAGATCCGGTAATCATTAAAACTGTTACCAAAGCAAAACCCATTGCAATCTCATATGAGACCATTTGGGCTGAAGCACGCATTGCTCCCAAGAAAGCATACTTAGAGTTCGACGCCCAACCTGCCAAAATAACGCCATATACTCCAACTGAAGTAATTGCCATTACATACAAAAGTCCAGCGTTGACATCAGCTAGAACCATACCATCTTGGAAAGGAACAACTGCCCAAGCTGCAAATGCAGGAGCAATTACCATTACTGGTCCTACGATGTACAACAACTTATTCGCACGAATCGGTTGAATGATTTCTTTAAGCAACAACTTCAAAGCATCAGCTATCGGTTGTAACAAACCTAAAGGACCTACACGATTAGGTCCCATTCGAGTGTGCATCCAACCAATTAATTTTCTCTCCCAAAGAGTGAGGTAAGCAACACAAGCAAACATTGGAAGTACGATAATGACAATGCGGACTAAAGCCCATACAACTGGCCATAAAGGCCCAAATAATACCTGCCCCTGAGAGGTAATCATTTCAATCATTGGGCACTCTCCACAACTAAAGAACCGAAGGCATCACCAAGCATTGCACTTATTGGAGTACCCGAAGATATTCGAACAGCGCTTGATGCCAGGCCATTTTGTAAAATAGCAGGCATCACAACAGATTGATTCCCCTGCGTTACCTTGATCAAATCACCATCTTTTAAATTCAACTGATGAAATAGTTCCTTAGAAAGACCAGCCTTAAGAGCATTCTTACTATCTATCGTGAGGTGCAATGAAGGAGCCCTTCTTACAATCGCATCAGAAGAATAAATAGGAACATCAGCAACTCTCTCAATTGAATCAGATCTCATTGATGATGCTATTGATAATTCAATTTGTACATTATTAGATAGCTTGCTAGAAATATCTGCGTCACCTAAAGCTGAACTTGTAACTTCGTCAACTGCATTAAACGCAAATCCATCTAATTTGAGTAAATCAGCTAAAACACGTAAAACTTTCCAACCAGGGCGTGATTGACCTAAAGGTCTAACCGCAGCCTGAATAGTTTGAACATCTCCAGCGATATTAATGTAAGTTCCCGCCTGCTCGGAATAAGGTGTCACAGGCAGAATTACATCCGCTAAATCAAGTAAATCATCTGAAAGATAAGAACTGATAGCAATAACAGTTTGAGCTTGAAGAAGCGCTGCTTTAGCTTTTTCAGGATTTGGTAAATCCAAACTAGGTTCTACCTGATACAAGATAACAGCCTTTTTAGAGCCGTCAAGAATTGGTTGAATACCATTGCTTGTTGCACCAACAACGTGAGCGCCTAAATAATTAGCCCCATCACCCAAGAATCCAATTGTTGCTGCAGTTTGTTCAGCAATCCACTGTGTCCAAGCAGCAATTTGATGTGCATCAGGATGAGCAAGAGCCATATTGCCAATCAAAATGGATTTTTGTGAGCCAGACAACATTCCATCAGCAATTTGTTTTGCCTTTTCACTAGTTTGTGTCAAGCCAAGAGGGGCAGATATTCCTTTTGCTGTAGCAACTGCAACAGCAATTTCCTGTAATGTATTTAGCCATTGCGACGGTACTTGAGAAATAGACTTAGCAGGAATTAACCAATCATCTGCGCCACTGTCTAATCTAAATAATTGCAAACCAAACTTGCTTGCTTTACGAAGTCTAGTTGCAATTAAAGGATGGTCTTTACGTAAAAAGCTACCAATTACAAACGCACGCTCAAGTTTCTCAAACTCAGCAATTGGTCTACCAAGCCAAGGAGTAATCTGATTAATTGGATTAGTTTGACGTAAACGCGTTTCGATTTCAGTAGATCCAATTCCTTTAACTAACTTTTGTAAAAGGAACAATTCTTCAATACTTGTCATTGGATGTGCAAGTGTGGCAATTGCTTGCGCTGAATGGTCTGCCTTAACTCCAGATAATCCGCTTGCAACATACTCTAATGCTGTCTGCCAATCAGTTTCAATCCACTCGCCATTTTGCTTCACAATTGGCTGTTGTATACGGTCTTCGCTATTTAAACCTTCATATGCAAAACGATCTTTATCTGAAATCCAACATTCGTTGATAGCTTCATTTTCTAGTGGTACAACGCGCATTACACGATCTGCTTTAGTCTGAATAATCGTATTTGTTCCAAGAGAATCGTGAGGACTTAAAGATTTTTTTCTACCTAATTCCCAAGTACGCGCAGCATATCTGAAAGGCTTACTAGTGAGTGCTCCAACAGGGCAAATGTCAATCATATTTCCAGACATTTCGGAATTAACAGTCTGACCAACAAAAGATGTAATTTCAGAATGCTCACCACGACCAAGCATTCCTAACTCCATAACGCCTGCAACCTCTTGGCCAAATCTTACACAACGTGTACAGTGAATGCAGCGACTCATTTCTTCCATTGAGATCAATGGGCCCACATTTTTATGAAATACGACGCGTTTTTCTTCTTGATAACGAGAGCTTGACTTGCCATAGCCCATTGTTAAATCTTGTAATTGACACTCTCCACCTTGATCACATATAGGACAATCTAAAGGGTGATTGATCAATAAAAACTCCATCACTGATTTTTGTGCATTAACTGCCTTTTCAGAACGAGTAAAGATCTTCATCCCTTTATTGACCGGAGTTGCACATGCAGGAACTGGCTTTGGAGCCTTCTCTACTTCGACCAAACACATTCTGCAATTCGCAGCAATGGATAATTTTTTGTGATAACAAAAATGGGGAATATAAGTACCAATGCTTTGCGCGGCTTGAATGACCGTTGAGCCTTCTTTGACTTCAACTAATTTGCCATCAATCTCAATTTCAACCATTCTACTTACTCACTTTGATCATTGATTCATTAAACATATTGTGGAACTAAACAACGCTTGTTCTCGACGTGATAAACAAATTCAGGCATGTAATGCTTTAACATTCCACGAACAGGCATCGCAGCCGCATCACCTAAAGCACATATCGTTCTACCCATGATGTTGCCAGCTACTTCATTCAGTAAATCTAAATCTTCAGGTCTTCCTTGACCATGCTCTATTCGATTTACCATTCTCCATAACCAACCAGTTCCTTCTCGACATGGTGTGCATTGACCACAAGACTCTTCATGATAAAAGTAAGATAAACGCAATAAAGATTTAACCATGCAACGCGTTTCATCCATCACAATGACAGCACCTGAACCCAACATAGATCCAGCTTTAGCAATGCTGTCGTAATCCATATCTGTAGCAAGCATCATGTCGCCTGGAACAACTGGAGCTGAAGAACCACCTGGGATAACAGCCTTTAATTTTTTACCATCTCGCATCCCACCAGCTAATTCAAGCAACTTAGCAAAAGGTGTTCCTAAAGGAATCTCATAATTACCAGGTCTAGCTACATCCCCAGAAACTGAGAAGATTTTCGTTCCACCATTATTAGGCTTACCCAATTGAGCGTAGTTATCTGCACCAATTGAGAAAATAAATGGCACTGCTGCAAAAGTCTCAGTGTTATTAATGGTTGTTGGCTTGCCGTATAAACCAAAACTTGCCGGGAAAGGAGGCTTAAATCTTGGTTGACCTTTTTTACCTTCCAAAGACTCTAATAGAGCAGTTTCTTCTCCGCAAATATATGCACCATAACCATGGTGAGCATGTAATTGAAAAGAAAAATCAGTTCCCATAATATTGTTGCCTAAAAAGCCAGCAGCTCTTGCTTCCTCTAAGGCTTGCTCAAAAATTTCGTACTCATTCCAAATTTCACCATGGATGTAGTTATATCCAACCGGGATACCCATAGCATAGGCTGCAATTGTCATACCTTCAATCAAAGCATGTGGGTTGTAACGCAAAATATCGCGATCTTTAAAAGTTCCAGGCTCGCCCTCATCTGAGTTGCAAACTAAATACTTATCACCAGGTAACTGACGTGGCATAAAACTCCACTTAAGACCCGTGGGGAAACCTGCTCCTCCACGACCTCTAAGACCAGAAGCCTTAACAGTCGCAATAACTTGATCTTGCGTAATTTTTTCTTCTAATATTTTTCTAAGAGAGGCATAACCACCTCTTGCAACGTAATCTTGTAAGTGCCAATTTGAACCATTCAAATTAGATAGGATTAACGGCTTGATATGCAAATCATGTAGTGATGTCATAACTTACCCCGTCACTTTCGCAGTTGCAGATAACTCTTCAATTAATGCATCAATTTTTTCATTCGTCATCCAGCTACACATTTTTTTATTGTTCACTAAGGCAACAGGAGCATCACCACAAGCTCCCATACACTCGCCCTCTAAAAGAGTAAAAGTTCCACATGTTGTGGTCTGACCATAATCAATTCCAAGCTTTTGCTTGATATACTCCGCAGCTCTCTTGCCACCTGAAAGTTCACAAGGGAGATTTGTGCAAACAGTTAATTTAAATTTGCCTGTCTGCTTAGTGTTATACATGTTGTAAAAGGTGGCTACTTCCTGAACCCAAATCGCAGGCATCTCCAATATAGTTGCTACCTCAGCAATTGCATCAGCCGATAACCAACCATATTCATCTTGTGCAACTGCTAATGCAGCCATCACCGCTGATTGCTTTTGATCAGCAGGGTACTTTGACACATTACGTGCGATTTCCTTTAAAGACTTTTCCGACAGCATCTTTTTTATCCTAACGATCTATTTCGCCAAATACAATATCTTGAGTACCAATAATTGTTACAGCATCCGCAATCATGTGACCCCTAGCCATTTCATCTAGTGCGGCTAAATGAGGGAATCCAGGTGCACGAATCTTTAAGCGATAAGGCTTATTTGCTCCATCAGAGATGGCGTAAATACCAAACTCACCCTTCGGATGTTCAACGGCAGCATATGCTTGACCAGGAGGAACGTGAATACCTTCAGTAAATAATTTAAAGTGGTGTATCAACTCTTCCATGTTGGATTTCATATCAACACGTTGTGGCGCAGCAACTTTATGATTGTCACTGATAACAGGTCCAGGATTTGATCTTAACCATGCTACACACTGCTTAATAATTTGATTGGATTGACGCATCTCTTCCACTCGCACCAAATAACGATCATAACTATCGCCATTGACTCCGACTGGAATATCAAACTTCAACTTATCATAAACTTCATACGGCTGTTTCTTACGAAGATCCCACTCAATGCCAGAACCTCTTAACATTGCACCTGTAAATCCCAATTGCAAAGCGCGCTCAGGGCTAACAACACCAATACCTACTAAGCGTTGCTTCCAAATACGGTTATCAGTTAAAAGAGTTTCATACTCATCAACATAAGCTGGGAATCGATTTGTGAAATCCTCAATAAAATCTAGCAAAGAACCAGTTCTATTCTCATTTAATTTTTTAATAGCCTTTTCACCGCGAATTTTGTTCGCAGTATATTGCGGCATATGATCTGGCAAATCTCTGTACACGCCACCTGGACGATAATAGGCAGCATGCATACGAGCGCCTGATACAGCCTCATACATATCAAACAAATCTTCACGCTCTCTAAAGGCGTATAAGAATATTGCCATAGCGCCAACGTCTAAACCATGGCAACCAATCCAAAGCAAATGATTTAACAATCTTGTTATTTCATCAAACATCACACGAATATACTGAGCACGCTCTGGTACTTCAATTTGCAATAACTTTTCTATGGCCATTACATAAGCATGCTCGTTAGCCATCATGGAAACGTAATCAAGACGATCCATATAAGGCACATTTTGTATCCAAGTTCTTGTCTCAGCTAATTTCTCAGTAGCTCTGTGAAGTAAACCTATATGTGGGTCAGCTCTTTGAATAACTTCACCATCTAGTTCCAACACAAGACGTAAAACTCCGTGAGCTGCTGGGTGCTGAGGTCCAAAGTTTAATGTGTAATTTTTGATTTCAGCCATGACTAAGCCCCATAACTTTCTTCGCGGATAACGCGCGGCGTAATCTCTCGTGGTTCAATCGTTATTGGTTGATAAACAACCCGCTTTTGCTCAGCGTCGTAACGCATTTCAACTTGACCAGAAACTGGGAAATCTTTTCTGAAAGGATGGCCAATAAATCCATAGTCGGTCAAAATTCTACGAAGATCATCATGACCTTCAAAAATAATTCCGAAAAGGTCAAAAGCTTCTCTTTCATACCAATTTGCAGAACTCCAAATACCTACCAAACTATCAATGACAGGAAAATCATCATTAGGTACCATAACAATTAAGCGTAAACGCCAATTATTCGAGACTGAAAGTAAATGCGAAACAACACCAAATCTTAAACCTTGCCAAACGCTATCTCCATAAGCCTGATAGTCGACTCCACAAAGGTCAACGAGTTGCTCAAAAGCAAAATTTTTATCGTCTCGTAACTGTTTAGCAGTTGCTAAGTAATGTTCAGCTGAAATAGTCAAAGTGAGTTCGTTGATGCGTGCTTCAATCTTAGCAACACTACCAAATGACTTTTCAAGATGCTGTTGCAATTGTTCTAGGCGTGCATTCATCATTAACTACTCTTTTCTTGCAATGGTAGAAGTGCGACGAATTTTTGCTTGAAGCTGAATAATTCCGTACATAAGAGCCTCAGCTGTAGGTGGGCAACCTGGAACATAAACGTCAACAGGAACTATCCTGTCACAGCCTCTAACAACAGAATAGGAATAATGGTAGTAACCACCACCATTAGCACAAGACCCCATGGACAATACCCATCTTGGCTCTGGCATCTGATCATAAACTTTACGTAATGCAGGTGCCATCTTATTACATAGCGTACCTGCAACAATCATTAGATCTGATTGCCTTGGTGAAGGCCTAAAAACAACACCAAAGCGATCTAAGTCATAACGAGCCGCACCAGCATGCATCATTTCGACTGCACAACATGCAAGTCCAAATGTCATGGGCCATAAGGAACCCGTTCTCGTCCAATTGATAAGCTTGTCAGCGGACATCGTGACAAAGCCCTCTTTTAATAAACCTTCTAGCGCCATATTTTATTTTTATGGCTCTTAACTATTCCCAGTTAAGAGCACCCTTTTTCCAAATATATACAAATCCAACAACAAATTCCAACAAAAACACAATCATTGAAATATAACCAGCCCAACCAATCTCCTTAAGTGCTACACCCCAAGGAAATAAGAAAGCTGTTTCTAAATCAAAAAGTATAAAAAGAATGGCTACTAAGTAGTAGCGAACATCGAATTTCATTCGAGCGTCTTCGAATGCGTCAAAACCGCATTCGTACGGAGAAATTTTTTCAGGATCTGGATTGGAAGGGCCAAGTAATTTACCTAATGCCATTGGGACTAGTCCTACTCCAATGCCAACTAGGATAAATAAAAATACGGGGAGATAATTACCTAGGTTCAATTTTGTTCCACAAATTATTTATGTCAAAAAAATTACATGTTCACAAGTATGATTGTAGAACATAAATGATGACAGAAATAAAACTTGGTGCCGTCGGCGAGACTCGAACTCGCACAGCCTGCGGCCACTACCCCCTCAAGATAGCGTGTCTACCAATTCCACCACGACGGCATACTTAAAACATATAGTATTTTAGCCCTTTTGTAGAGGAAGGGCAAAAATTATTTCTAAAACAACTTACTTATTTGGGTACAGAAGACCCACTATTTAACTCAACTTCTTTTGCCTTGGACTTCGCTGCATCCTCAGCAGATTGATCAGGTACTGAAGTTGCAGGTACTTTAGACAATACACCAGCATCATTTTCATGCTTAGTTCCCACATAACTAATCGATAAAGTGGTCAAAAAGAAAACAGCAGCTAATATTCCTGTTGTTCTTGATAAAAAGTTAGAAGAACCAGTTGCTCCAAATATACTTCCAGAAGCTCCAGAGCCAAAAGCAGCTCCCATATCAGCCCCTTTACCTTGTTGCACTAACACCAAACTGATTATTCCAATCGCAGAAATAATTTGTACAACCATCAATAAAGTTTTTAACCATTCCATATTATTACCTTTCCGATATATATCAACTTGCTTGGCAAATTTTTAAAAATTGTGAAGCATCTAATGAAGCACCACCTACCAATAATCCATCTATATTAGACATTTTTATTAATTCTTCTGAATTGTTAGACTTAACGCTGCCTCCATAAACAATTTGCAGGCTCTGTGCAACTGTAGGACTAATTTTACTAACACGCTCACGTATCCAACAATGTACTTCTTCAGCCATTGCTGCATCAGCAGTCTGTCCAGTACCGATAGCCCATATTGGCTCATACGCAATTACAACTTGGCTCATGAGTTGATCCACACCACTTAGCAAAGAATCAATTTGCCCAGCTAATACTGACTGCATGTGACCGCCTTGTCGTTGCTCTAAAGTCTCTCCAATACAAACAACAGGAGTTAAACCAGCGGCAATTGCCTTGATGGCTTTTTTTACCACTAATTCATTTGTTTCAGCGTGACGACTTCTTCTTTCAGAATGTCCAATAATTACAAATCTACAACCAAATTCTTTTAGCATTGCACCAGAAATCTCTCCAGTAAATGGTCCAGAAACTTCATCTGATAAGTCTTGACCACCCAGATAAATCGCTTGATCAATTATTAGACCACCGAGTTGCTGTAAAAAAATACTTGGTGGACAAATAACAATTTGTCGATCATTTAAATCTATACCCTTTAAGCCTTGAGATAATGCGCTCGCGAACTCTTCGTTAAACGACCAATTGCCGTTTAACTTCCAATTTGCAATGATGAGTTTCGAGCGCATTTCAACAACATTAATTATTGTTCAGTTGGAGGCTGTACCGGTTCAGTAGGCTGAGCTTCTTCTGCTACAACAGGAGCTTGCTGAGCAACTGGAGGTAAAGGACCACCTTCTTCAGGAGTTAAGGCTTTCATAGACAACTTCAAGCGTCCGCGATCATCTGCAGCAAGAAGTTTGACTTTTACCACTTGACCTTCTTGTAAGAAGTCCTTAACTTCCTTTACTCTCTCATGAGCGATTTCAGAAATGTGTAATAAACCATCTTTACCTGGAAGAATATTCACAAGCGCACCAAATTCTAAAATTTTCACAACTGGTCCTTCATAAATCTTACCAACTTCAGCTTCAGCAGTAATTCCTTCAATTTGACGCTTAGCTTCTTCCATTCCTGATGCACTTGTTGAGGCAATTGTTACTGTGCCGTCATCTTGAATATCAATGCTGCAGCCAGTTTCTTTGGTAATAGCTTGAATTGTAGCTCCACCTTTACCAATAACTTCACGAATCTTATCTGGATGAATTTTGATAGTGACCATACGTGGTGCATGCTCAGATAATTCTGTACGAACAACTGACATTGACTCTTGCATTTTAGAAAGAATATGTAGACGACCTTCTTTAGCTTGAGCCAAAGCGACTTGCATAATCTCTTTAGTAATACCTTGAACTTTAATGTCCATTTGTAAAGCAGTAACACCATTAGCTGTTCCTGCTACTTTAAAGTCCATATCACCTAAATGATCTTCATCACCTAAGATGTCAGTTAATACAGCAAATCGATTGCCATCTAAAATCAATCCCATCGCCACGCCAGCAACATGGGCTTTAATCGGAACACCAGCATCCATCAAGGCCAAACATCCGCCACATACTGAAGCCATTGATGAAGAACCATTAGACTCTGTAATTTCTGAAACTAAACGAATACTGTAAGCAAAATCTTCTGCTTTGGGCAATACAGGAACTAAAGCACGCTTTGCCAAACGTCCGTGACCAATTTCACGACGTTTTGGACTACCTACTCTTCCAGTCTCACCAGTTGCAAACGGAGGCATGTTGTAGTGGAACATGAAACGATCACGATACTCTCCTTCAAGAGCGTCAATAATCTGCTCATCTCTTGCAGTCCCAAGGGTAGCAACTACCAAGGCCTGAGTTTCTCCTCTAGTAAACAAAGCAGAACCATGGGTACGTGGCAAAACACCTGTACGAATCTCAATTGGACGAACCGTTCTTGTATCACGTCCATCAATCCTTGGCTCGCCACTGAGAACTTGGCTACGCACAATTTTGGATTCTAAGGCAAATAAAATGTTTCCTACCGCTACATCATCAACATCACCTTCAGCAGCTAACTGCTCCATAACTCTGTTAGTTACTTGTTTAAGTTCTGTTGAACGCGCTTGTTTTTGACGAATTTGATAAGCTGCTCTTAAACCTTCTTCAGCAATTGCTGTCACTTTAGCAATTAACTCTTCATTTTTCGGAGCAGGCTGCCAATCCCATTCAGGTTTACCAGCATCACGAACTAAATCTTCAATTGCAGCTATTGCAATTCTTGCCTGATCATGTCCAAATACAACGCCACCAAGCATGATTTCTTCAGATAATTCATGCGCCTCAGATTCAACCATCAACACTGCATTTTGGGTTCCAGCAACAATTAAATCCAATTGACTTTCTAACTGCTCAGAGCGTGTTGGGTTTAGCAAATACTCACCATCTTTAAAGCCGACTCTAGCCGCACCTAAAGGACCGTGGAAAGGAATACCTGAAATTGCAAGAGCTGCAGAAGCTCCAATTAAAGATGGTATATCTGCTGGAACTTCAGGATTAATCGACATTACATGAATGACGATTTGAACTTCATTGTAAAAATCTTCCGGGAAAAGCGGGCGAATTGGGCGATCGATTAAACGAGAAATTAAAGTCTCGCCTTCAGATGGTCGACCCTCTCTTCTAAAAAATCCGCCTGGTATCTTTCCAGCAGCATATGTCTTCTCAACATAATCTACAGTCAAAGGAAAGAAATCTTGGCCAGGTTTGGCATTTTTGGCTGCAACAACTGTAGCCAATACAACTGTATCGTCAACGTTAACTAAAACAGCACCACCTGATTGACGTGCGATCTCGCCCGTTTCCATCGTGACGGTGTGTTTACCCCATTGGAAAGTCTTTGTAACTTTATTAAACATACTCATTTTCTTCTCCATTTCATGAACAATAGACGCAAAAAATCATTGCGTCACAAATCGACGGCTAAAAACAACCTTCGAACATTAGAGAATGAGATTTATAGATGAAATGAACAAGAAAGGGCATGCCATTCCAGTGGTGTTCTATCCAATGTTTTCAAAACATCAATGGAATGACACATACCCAAATATTTATCAATAAATCCAAACTCTATTACTACACTACCTATAAAACAATAATGCCCGCTTTAAACTTGCGGGCACCTAAGATTTACTTACGTAAACCTAATTTTTCAATCAACGCTTTATAACGATTCAAGTCCTTACCCTTAAGATAGTCTAAAAGACGACGACGGCGTGATACCATTTTCAATAAGCCACGGCGGCTATGATGATCTTTTAAATTTGCCTTGAAATGAGGTGTTAAATCATTAATACGTGCAGTTAAAAGTGCTACTTGCACTTCAGGACTACCAGTATCATTCGCTGCACGAGCGTGCTCTTTAACTATACCTGCTTTTGCTTCTGTATTAACAGCCATTTTATTGCTCCTTACTTGCGAACACCGAAGTAAATAATTACCTCTAGGGTGCCGTGATTAAAAAAATTATCTTTTTTAGAGATTATCATAAATTATAGCAAATTTTGCCCTTTTTTGGTAAAAATCCTGATATTTGCTATCAGGATTCACCAAAGTTAATAATCTCATGGTGCCATCTGGGCATTCATTTTCTCTTGCGAAGGATCATGCAGGCGATTAAGCGCGGCAATATATGCTTTGGCTGACGCAGCAATAATATCGGGATCTGTACCAACACCATTTACAACTCGGCCTCCTTTTGCTAAACGAACTGTAACCTCACCTTGCGATTGAGTACCAGTAGTAATGGCATTGACTGAATAGAGTAATAACTCTGCACCACTATGCGCTTGCATTTCAATAGCATTCAAAGTAGCGTCAACAGGGCCGTTGCCATCAGCAACAGTCTCTTTTTCTTCTCCGCCTACCTCTAAAACAATCTTAGATTGAGGCTTTTCTCCAGTCTCTGAATGTTGTGATAAAGATATGAATCTGTAAAAATCAGAATCATCTTTTTGATCTGCATCTGAAAGAATGGATAGAATATCTTCATCAAAAATTTCACTTTTTTGATCCGCTAAAGCTTTAAAACGCGCAAATGCATCATTTAAATCAGCCTCTGATTCTAAATCAACACCCAACTCTTGTAGACGTTGCTTGAACGCATTACGCCCTGAAAGCTTTCCTAAGACAATCTTGTTTGCACTCCAACCTACATCCTCAGCTCGCATAATTTCATAGGTATTTCTGGCTTTTAATACACCATCTTGATGGATACCTGAAGCATGAGCAAAGGCATTGGCGCCCACAACGGCTTTATTGGGTTGAACTACAAAACCTGTTATTTGTGAAACCATTTTGGAGCTAGGCACAATCTGCGAAGTGTCAACACCTGTAAATAAATTAAAGTAGTCACGGCGTGTTTTAATGGCCATCACAATTTCTTCAAGAGATGTATTTCCTGCTCTTTCTCCAAGTCCATTGATAGTACATTCTACTTGGCGCGCTCCACCAACCCTAACCCCAGCAAGTGAATTGGCGACACCTAAGCCTAAATCGTTATGGCAGTGAACGGACCAAACCGCCTTATCTGAATTTGGAATTTTGTTGCGAAGATTTAAGATAAATTCTCCGTACAATTCTGGGATCGCATATCCTACGGTATCAGGCACATTAATGGTTGTGGCGCCTTCTCGAATAACAGCCTCTAGGACCTTGTAAAGGAATTCTGGATCTGAACGATATCCATCCTCTGGAGAAAACTCAATATCATCGGTAAATTTTCTTGCGAATCGAACAGCTTGAATAGCTTGTTCCAAGACTTGGTCTGGAGTCATTCTTAACTTCATTTCCATGTGAAGTGCACTGGTAGCAATAAATGTATGAATACGTTTTGAATTTGCAGCTTGTAATGCTTCAGCAGCTCGCGATATATCCTTATCGTTCGCTCTTGCTAAAGAGCAAATCGTAGAGTCTTTCACTGCAGCTGCAACCGCTTTAATCGCATCAAAATCTCCAGGAGAACTTGCAGCAAAACCAGCCTCGATCACATCTACCTTAAGACGCTCAAGCTGACGTGCAATTCTGACCTTCTCATCTTTTGTCATGGAAGCTCCAGGTGATTGCTCACCATCTCTGAGTGTCGTGTCAAATATGATAATTTTTTCTTCAGTTGTCTGATTCATTGATCTTCTCCTAAAACATCTTCTTTAAAAACAAAAACCCCAGCAATTTTGCTGGGGCTGGTATATTGAGCTTCAATCTTTTGTTTTATTGATGCGCCCTCTTACCGGCCCCGATTTGCAGATCGAGTCCTAGTAGGTTCAACAATAATAAAGATTGAAATTTGAAATTCATATAACTAATATACAACAAAAATAATATTTATGTAACTTTTATCGATATCAAGAAGGTTTCTTTTGATTGAATGCTTTTATATATTCCCAAATGGACAATACATATCCTGACAATGCATAAATTAAGAAAAAACAGAAAATGGTTAAGGGCGGATAGGTGGACATTAAAACCAATCCTAAAATCACAACAACCATAACTCCAAAAGATACCTTATAACGAATATCCAATGCTTTTCCACTATAGAACTTAGCATTGGAAACCATGGTCGTGCCAGCATACACGGTTAAAAAAAACATTGTCCAAGGTATAGCAGCATCATTAACAGGTAAGTGATTATCTTCAGCTAACCAAACAAAGCCCGCCACTATCGATGCTGCAGCAGGACTTGGCAATCCCTGAAAATATCTTTTGTCGACAATACCTGTACTAATATTAAATCTTGCTAAACGTAATGCAGCTCCAGCACAGTAAATAAAAGCGGCAACCCAACCCCATTTACCCAATCCTTTTAAAGCCCATTCGTAAGCAACGAGTGCTGGTGCAACTCCAAATGAAACCATATCTGCTAAAGAATCATATTGTTCGCCAAAAGCACTTTGGGTATGGGTCATTCGCGCAACACGACCATCCATACCATCCAATATTAAGGAACAAAAAATCGCCATGGAAGCAGTTTCCCAGTGCTGATTCATCGCTTGTACAATCGCAAAAAAACCAAAGAATAAAGCCCCTGTCGTAAAGGCATTTGGCAATAAATAAATTGCCTTATTCCTAGGGCGTTCGATCAACTCTTCCTGATCGTCGATTAATAAATCATTATTAGAAAATTTTGACGAGCGTAATTGCCTTGCTCGACTGAAAATTTTCGGGCGTTGATGCCTTTTTTTGGGTCTCATGAATCTAATTGACTCAGTATCGCTAAAAGCGTTGATGTGGCGTAAACCTTATCGCCAACGGATACTAAAGGCTCTGCTTCAGTAGGCAAATAAACGTCAACTCTTGAACCGAATCGAATGAATCCATATCGCTCACCTTTTTTAACAAAATCACCGACGTGGGCATAACATAAAATTCTTCTAGCAATCAAACCCGCAACTTGAACAAGAGTAACAATATGTCCAGCAGATTCAATAATTACCGCGTTTCGTTCATTTTCAGTAGATGCTTTATCTAGATCAGCGTTAAAGAATTTACCAGGGAAATATTGAATTGATTTAATTCTTCCATTGACCGCAACCCGGTTGGAATGAACATTAAACACATTCATAAAAATACTGATTTTTAATGCTTCTCTGTTCGCATACACATCAGTTGTTTTTTCAACGGCAACAATGCGTCCATCTGCTGGTGATAAAACCGCATTCGGAGCTACAGGAACAAGTCTTGGAGGATCACGAAAAAATTGCAAAACAAAAACAAACAACACCCAAATAGGTAATGAAACATAAAATCCAAAAAATTTCATTACCAAAATGGCGGGTATTCCAAGAAGCAATAGATACGGCCATCCTTCGCGGGCGATAATTGGGTGTTTATATACTGACATTAATTAGTTCTTACTTTGATCAACTAATTTATTTTTAGCAATCCAAGGCATCATAGAGCGTAACTTACCGCCAACTTGCTCAATTTGATGCTCAGCATTTAAACGTCTACGTGAGATTAAAGTTGGAGCACCTGCACGGTTTTCCAAAATAAAACTCTTTGCGTACTCACCAGTCTGAATATCCTTCAATACATCTTTCATAACTTGCTTAGTTTGCGCAGTAACAATTCTTGGACCAGTTACATACTCACCATACTCAGCATTATTAGAAATTGAATAATTCATGTTGGCAATACCTCCTTCATAAATTAAATCAACAATTAACTTTAATTCATGCAAGCATTCAAAATAAGCCATCTCTGGAGCGTAACCAGCTTCAACTAATGTCTCAAATCCTGCTTTAACTAATTCAACAGCTCCACCGCATAAAACTGCCTGTTCACCGAATAAATCAGTTTCTGTCTCTTCACGGAAATTAGTTTCGATAATTCCAGCGCGTCCACCACCATTAGCAGTTGCATAAGATAAAGCGATATCTCTAGCTGCGCCAGATTTATCTTGATAAACAGCAACCAAATGAGGTACTCCACCACCTTGTGAATATGTGCCTCTTACAGTGTGGCCAGGTGCTTTAGGAGCAATCATGATGACATCAATGTCATCACGTGGAATAACTTGACCATAGTGAACGTTGAATCCATGAGCAAATGCAAGTGCTGCACCAGCTTTGATATTAGGAGCAACTTCAGCTTTATAAACTTCAGCAATCTGCTCATCAGGTAATAGCATCATAACGATGTCTGCACCTTTAACAGCTTCAGCAACTTCTTTAACCTGCAAGCCAGCATTAACAGCCTTGTTCCATGAAGCACCATTCTTACGTAAGCCAACGGTGACCTTAACTCCAGAGTCATGAAGATTTAAAGAATGGGCATGCCCTTGAGAACCATAACCAATAATTGTTACTTGTTTACCTTTAACTAAGGATAAATCTGCATCTTTATCGTAAAAAACTTTCATTTTTGTTCCTATTTAATATGTATCGTTTTAATCATGTACTACAACAACTGTTTACAAGTTCAAACTCGTAAAATTCTCTCACCACGTCCAATTCCAGAAGAACCAGTACGAACAGTTTCTAATATGGCGCTTTTATCAATAGAGTCTATAAAAGCATCCAACTTAGAACTATCCCCAGTCAGCTCAATCGTGTAACTCTTATCTGTGACATCGATTACGCGACCGCGAAAGATATCAGTAGTACGCTTCATTTCTTCACGCTCTTTACCAACTGCTCTAACTTTTATTAGCATTAATTCACGTTCGATATGAGCACCATCACTTAAATCGTAAACCTTAACAACTTCAACTAAACGATTTAAATGCTTTGTAATTTGCTCAATAACTTCATCAGAGCCAGTAGTAACAATCGTCATTCTCGAAAGAGAAGAATCTTCAGTGGGAGCAACAGTCAAGCTTTCAATGTTGTACCCTCTCGCTGAGAAAAGGCCTACTACACGAGACAATGCTCCCGGTTCGTTTTCTATTAAAACAGAAATAATATGTCTCACTCTGCATTCTCCGAACTTAAAATCATCTCAGTAATTCCTTTTCCAGCTTGAACCATAGGCCAAACGTTTTCAGTTGGGTCAGTTTGGAAATCCATGAAAACCGTACGATCTTTCAGGGCTAAAGCTTCACGCAATGCACCTTCAACATCCGATTTATTTTCAATCCTCATACCCACATGACCATATGCCTCAGCCAATTTAACAAAGTCTGGCAAAGAGTCCATATAAGAATGAGAGTAACGTTTGCTATAACTCAATTCCTGCCATTGACGGACCATTCCTAAATAACGATTATTCAAAGAAATGATTTTGATAGGTGTGTCGTATTGCAAGCATGTAGAAAGTTCTTGAATACACATTTGTACAGAACCTTCACCAGTAATCGTACAAACCGTTTCATTAGGAAATGCCTTTTTTACACCCATTGCATATGGAATCCCAACACCCATCGTTCCTAAACCACCTGAATTAATCCATCTACGCGGTTTATTAAATTTATAAAACTGCGCTGCCCACATTTGATGTTGTCCAACATCTGAACAAACAAAAGCATCACCGTTAGTTAATTTAGATAAAGTCTCAACTACATACTGTGGCTTAACAATCTGTGAATCGCGATCATATTTCAAACAATCTGTTTTGCGCCATTCATTGATTTGCTGCCACCATGCATCAACTGAAGTCTTGTTTTTCAAAGGGCCGGCAGCTTTAATTTGTGCAATCATTTCTAAAAGAACATCTTTTAAATTGCCGACGATGGGAACATCTGCCCTTACACGCTTAGAAATTACAGAAGGGTCAATGTCAATATGAATGACTTTACGCGGCAAGCTCATAAAATGGCCAGGGTTACCAATAACTCGGTCATCAAAACGCGCTCCAATAGCAACTACAACATCTGAATGTTGCATCGTCATATTTGCTTCATAGGTACCATGCATTCCAGGCATGCCCAAGAAATTGGGATGCGTTCCAGGAAAGCCACCAAGTCCCATCAAAGTATTCGTTACTGGATAACCCAATAGCTCTGCAAATTCTTTAAGTTCTGCAGATGCATCCGCCAATATGACGCCACCACCAGTGTAAATATAGGGTCTTTCAGCCTCACGAAGCAAACTTACAGCTTTACGAATCTGACCTGAATGTCCTTTCAAAACTGGACTATAAGAACGCATTTCAACTGTTTCAGGATATTGATAAGTAGTCTTATGAAATGATATGTCCTTCGGAATATCAATTACTACAGGGCCAGGTCGACCAGTTTTAGCAATATGAAATGCTTTCTTGATCGTCAGCGCAAGATCTCTGACATCTTTTACTAAGAAATTATGTTTAACGATTGGTCTAGTAATACCAACAGTGTCGCATTCTTGGAAAGCATCCTCTCCAATCATGTTTGAGGGAACATTACCAGTAATTACAACAATTGGAATAGAGTCCATATATGCTGTTGCAATTCCAGTAACTGCATTAGTAACACCAGGGCCTGAGGTAACTAATGCAACACCAACATTACCTGTTGCTCTTGCATAGCCATCGGCTGCATGAACAGCTCCTTGTTCATGGCGAACTAATATATGTTCAAATTTATCTTGTTTATGAATCTCATCATAAATATAGAGCACTGAACCACCTGGGTAACCCCATACGAATTCCACACCCTCTTCAGCAAGAGCACGCACTAGTATTTCGGCACCAATAATTTCAGGGGAATTTTTTGAAACTTGATTCAAAGAATCAGATGTTACTTCTTTAATTGTGTTCATTTTGCTTTCTAGTCCTTTACAATTTTCGGCAAAAAATTGGTTGGTCCGCTCGTGGTTTTGCTTTTGACATAACTTTGAGCCCTTTGCTTGTATTGTTCTCAATCCGTCTTTTGAAAGGTTTTAGTACAAGCGAACTAACAATTGTATTACATTTCCAGAGGTTTTTTTCACAAAACTTTTCAATTGAAGTCTAAAATTCAATTTATGGCAACTGAAAAAGAACTTTCCGACTTCCTAAAAGCAAGTGAAAAACGCGCTTTTAAGCAAGTTCTTTACGCCGTCAGAGATGAGGACGCTGCACTAGACATCATTCAAGACTCAATGATTAAATTGACTCAAAGTTATGGTGATAAAAATATTAATGAATTACCGTTACTTTTCACAAGAATTGTGCAAAACTGCACTAAAGATTGGTTTAGACGGCAAAAAGTGCGCAATACTTGGGTAACCTTCTTTTCAAAATTTGGTAAAAATGAAGATGGGGATGATATTGATCCTCAAGACTTTTTTGAAAATTCTGAGGATTCTAGCTTCGGTAAAGAATCTTCACTTCAGATAGAAAGAATGGAACTTTCAACAATTTTGGAAAAAGAGATAGAAAAATTACCTAGACGTCAACGAGAAGCCTTCCTCATGCGTTATTGGGAAGAGTTAGATATTTCTGAGACGGCTCAGGCGATGGGATGTAGCGAAGGTAGTGTTAAAACGCACTGTTCGAGGGCTACGCAAACCCTAGCAACAGCTTTAAAAAAACTTGGGATTTCTTTTTAATACGGTAAAAAATTATGAACGCAACACCAACAAACCTAACCATAGTTAACACCTCAATTGGCAAAGAGTTGACCAGTGAGGAACTTTTTGAAGATCAAATTGGTAAAACTGTTGCTCGTTCTTTGGACAAGGAACTCAATCACTTGTCTCCAAAAGTATTGCAACGCCTTGAAAAATCAAGACAAATTGCAATTCAACAAAGCAAAAAAGGGACTTCATCTTCCAGATCCATTAGTTTGCGTGGAATTTTTCCAAATTTGGGGCCCCTTACACCAATCTTTGTTGTCCTTATTCTGGTTTTCGGTATTGCTCAATGGCAACAAGATGCAAGAATCAACGATATAGCAGAACTTGATACTGCAATTTTGACTGACTCCGTTCCTCCTAATGCCTATGTTGATGATGGTTTCAGACTATTTATGAAAAAAATGGTGAATGCGGCTCAAAAAGAAGCGATTGATACTTCATCTAACACTACAGATCAAGAATCTTCTACTACTCCTCAAGCACAAGCTACGGATGAAAGTAATAAGGCTCCTGATATTAGTACTAATCAATAAATTACGGATTCATCAATTCCCTATGATTAGTCTAAGAAATGTTCTGTTCAGCATTTTCCTTACTATGTGCATTTCACATAGTAACGTGGTGCTTTCGCAGGGTGTTTTATCCTCTGGACAATCTTGGGTAAGCCTTAGCAAACCACAGAAAGAAACTCTCGCTACTTTAGAAGAAGATTGGGGTACCCTCTCAGCAGAGCAAAAAACCAAATGGATTCAATTAGCCAACAAATACGAGAAATTACCTCAATCAGATCGCGATCGATTGAAATCAAGAATGTCAGATTGGGCAAAGCTATCTGTTTCTGAAAGAAGGGTTGCTCGTGCCAATTTTATTAAAAGTTTAGAGATTCCAAACGATAAAAAATCTGAAGCCTGGGAAGCTTATCAGCAATTAACTCCCGAAGAAAAAAAGCAACTTGCCGAAGAAGCAGAAAAAAATAAATCTAAGAAACCTTCTTTAGTAAACTCTCCTTCACTAAAAAATTAACACTTTTTGTTTTGGCTTCCCTCTCACCAGCCCCTAGTATTCGACGAAGAATTTGTATAACCCTATACGAAATGCTCATCCTACTCGGGGTTTGGGCAATCGGCTATCTTGTCCCTTCGCTTTTAATTGGAGTCTTATTTGAAAAACAAGTCCCCAATTGGGTGGCTTTTGGTCATGTCTATTTGATCTTCGGAATTTATTTCACTTGGTATTGGACCAAAACAGGTCAAACACTTGCAATGCAGACTTGGCACGTCAAAATGGTTGATGAGAATGAAAATCTACTTAAAAGAAATCAAGCTCTCATTCGCTACGCTATCTCATCACTCTGGTTAATCCCAACCATCATTATTTATATTATCTTTAAATATGTATTTATGGCGCCTTTAGGGCATTGGCCAACTATCGAACTAATGTTTTGTATGATTTTATTTTTCTGGCCTTTAACATGTCTATTCGATAAAGCAAATCCCCATGGTGCTCAATCCCTTGCCGATAGACTATCAAAAACAAAACTTATCATGATCCAAAAATCTAAGGACTAATCCTAAGATTTCAGAATCATCATGGGGGAAGTATTCAGCGTTTTTAAACGCAACCAAAAACTCACTAACCAATTAATCCCAATTCCAAGAAATACTCCACAAATTACAATCCAAAATGGATAGGACATTTCAACTTCAAGTAAATAATTGGATAGATACCATCCAGCAAAGCTAGCAAATATGCCGCTTAATATGCCTGCAATACCACCACAGGTTAATAACTCGAATAACCATACTCTTTGCAAAAAGGTTTGATCAGCACCTAATGTTTTAAGAATCGCAACCTCATTCATTCTTTGCTCTTGCACCGAAACTAAAGAAATCATTAACACTACCGCACCCGCAAGAAGGGTAAATAAAAATAATACCTGTATTGCGAAAATTAACTGCTGCAAAATACCCTGTGCTTGTGATAAAGATTCATCAACATTCACTGCCGTTATATTTGGAAATCGCTGAATAATATCCATATCAATTCTTTGATTATTTTCTTGTCTAAAAGCCATAATCCAGCTTTGTGGCGAATCCTTTAATAATTCTTCAGGCATCATCGCAAAAAAATTAACCCTTAGTGAATTCCAATCTAATTTCCTTACAGAGCTAATTTTTACTTTATAAACAGTCCCAGCAATATCAAAACCTAACTCATCTCCTATCTTTAGTCCTATAGATTTCATAATCCCTGACTCCATCGATACTTGATGAGGATCTGTTTGATCAAACCATTTACCGACGATCAATTTATTTTTTACCGGCACTTGTTTTGAATAGGAAAGATTAAATTCGCGTTCAACAAGTCTCTGTGTATTGGCATCAGAAAAATCACTAGCTCTTATTTCACGCTGATTAATGGTGACCAATCTCCCACGTATCATGGGATATGAGTCAAAGTCAGTTTGCTCTAAATTGCTTTTAAGTAAAGACTCAACTTCCGC
>Ga0164296_1001012_pt1 | contig 31474 bp, 26 predicted proteins | sample GEODES057metaG_FD_113533 | JGI IMG/M metagenome (GOLD analysis project Ga0164296, IMG submission 113533) | Dystrophic lake water microbial communities from Trout Bog Lake, Wisconsin, USA - GEODES057 metaG | ecosystem: Environmental > Aquatic > Freshwater > Lake | place: USA: Trout Bog Lake...
CGTTTTTTTGAAAATCTGGTGGGTCGTAGTGGGATCGAACCACTGGCTTCCACCGTGTGAAGGTGGCACTCTACCGCTGAGTTAACGACCCAGATTTACAAGCCCTCTATTATGACATAGTAGCGTTTGTATATTTTTTGCGAATGAAATGAATCATTTTCACAAAAAATTTCATTTATCATTTCTATAAATTAGCAACAGAAAAGACAAAGAAAAATCTAATAAAAGTAGTATAGTCGCACTATACTACTTTTTTCCTAATAGAACGCCTCAGCATGTAGCTGTAGAAGCTTGAATTTATTGAGGAAATTTGAGATTTTTTTTACACACAAAAAAGCGTAGTTACGCAGTGTGAAGGTGGCACTCTACCGCTGAGTTAATCGCCCATATCTTTATTATATCAAAGCCAGGCAAGTAAAAAAATATACTTAGTCAAGACTACCCATTTGATTCAACCTGTCAAATGGTTGCCGGAGAGAGCGTTCTCCAAAGAGTTTTACCTTGACTGGATTTATCAATTTGAACCAAGACATCCTCATGCTGTTGAACTTCTTGCTCACTTGCCTTCAAAACTGGCAAGTCATATTGCTTTAGTGAAGTCCCATTGTTATTCTCAGCCGCGCTCTCAGCAGCGGAACTCTCCATGATCAAGGCATCTTGACCGCGGGTCATGTTTAAATACACATCGGCCAATAATTCCGCATCCAGCAAAGCACCGTGTAGGGTTCTAGAGGAGTTATCAACCTCCAAGCGATCACACAACGCATCCAAAGAGTTACGCTTGCCTGGGTACATCTCCTTGGCCATCGCCAAGGTATCAATTACCTTGTGAACGTGGTGATGCAACTTAGGCACCCCTACGCGCTCGAGTTCGCTATTCAAAAACCCCACATCAAAGGGCGCGTTGTGAATAATGAGCTCTGAGCCTGAAATGAAGTCCAGTATGTCTTGTGCGACTTGCTCAAACTTAGGCTTATCTTTCAAAAATTCATTGGCAATCCCATGAACCTTCAGCGCCTCTTCATGGCTATCTCGCTCTGGGTTGACGTAATAGTGGAGATGTCGCCCTGTGAGTTTGCGATTTTCTAGCTCAACACAACCAATCTCGACAATCCTGTCACCTTGATCGGCATACAAGCCCGTTGTCTCTGTATCCAAAACTATTTGTCGCACTCTGTTAGCCTTGTCTTTAGTTACTCTAAATTGTAACGCCCCTCCTCCAGGGCTTTAGATCAGAGGAGCGAATACTCTAGCGTTTAAATCCTAAAAGTCGCTCGGGATGCTTGCTTCATGATCGAAAAAAGCAAAAGTAATAAAACCAAAAAATGAGCTCTTTTAGGCTAAATTAAAAATATTTAAGAATATAAAATAATTAATCTATTAATAGCACTAAAAAGGTCGATCCATGAGTTCAAGCAACGCACAGTTGGTCAGGCAAGCCATGATCGAACTCTTTGTTCACAAAGACGTCACTGCCATCGATCGATACTGGGCCAGGCCCTACTTGCAACACAATCCCAGCCTACCCGACGGATTGGACATGTTGGCTGACATTGTTGCAGGCCTACCGGCCAACTTCAAATATGAACCTGGAATGATAACTTCACAAGGGGACTTGGTGATGATTCATGGACGTTACACAGGTTGGGGGCCCAGACCCATCATTGCAGTAGACCTCTTCTTGGTTAAGGAAGGGCGACTCGTCGAGCATTGGGATGTGATGCAAGAAGAACTCCCGACCTCAAAGACGCAAAGCCAGCGACCCATGTTTAGTTATCCGCAGTGGTCTAAGCCGGGGCTTTTATTGACTTGAGTCCTAAGGGCATCTCGGACTTTAAACACAATGATGGCTTGATGCGCCGAGCTAAATCACGCCAGTACGCGAGAGTTTCAGTGCAACTCTTTAGCGTGATTGATGGTGTACTTGGGAATCTCGATCACCAAGGGCTCAGTGCCCAGGATCACTTGACAACTTAAGCGAGACTGAGCCTCGAGTCCCCAGGCTTGGTCCAACAAATCATCTTCTTCCTCCGTGGCCTCATTCAAACTGGCGTAGCCTTGGCGCACGATCACATGACAGGTGGTACAGGCACAACTTTGATCGCAGGCATGCTCAATTGAGACCCCGTGATCAAGGAGTGTTTCACACAAAGAGTCCCCAGGCAAGCCTTGGATCTCTCGACCCTCAGGGCAGTATTCAGCGTGGGGCAAAATTTTGATGACAGTCATTTCAAATTCTCTATGTGTTGGCCCTTCAAGGCCTGAAGGATTCCTTGGTTCATGCGCTCAGCCGCAAAGGCCTCGGTGCCCTTGGCCAAGCGATCAATACTCTCTTCAATCAAAGCAGGCGAATCACTGGTACTCGCTTGTTTGAGAGACAGCATCAATTGCTCGATCTCAGCCTTTTGTGCTGGGCTGAGGATGGCTCCATCTTGATCAATCGCATTTTGAGTGGCCATCAAAATCCGGTCTGCATCGACCTGAGCCTCTTTCAGTGCACGTGTTTTCATGTCCATCTCTGCCGTCTCAAACCCCTCTTGCAGCATCTTGGCGATTTGATCATCACTCAAACCGTAACTGGGCTTGACTTGGATTTGGGCTTGCACTTGGGTGCTCAACTCTTGAGCACGGACACTAAGAAGACCATCGGCATCGATGGTGAAGGTGACGCGTATTTTGGCAGCTCCCGCAGCCATGGGCGGAATGCCCCTTAGCTCAAATCGAGCCAAACTTCTACAGTCACTCACCAAATCGCGCTCACCTTGAACGACATGCAGCATGAGTGCGGTTTGACCATCTTGATATGTGGTGAAGTCTTGGGCCATGGCGGTTGGCACGGTTTGGTTTCGGGGCACTATTCGCTCGACCAACCCACCCATGGTCTCAATGCCCAAGGACAATGGCGTGACATCTAGGAGCAATAAATCATCTCCTGTGTGGTTGCCCACCAATTGATTGGCCTGAATGGCAGCGCCCAAGGCGACGACCTCATCGGGGTTTAAATTGTTAAGCGGTGGAAGACCAAACCAAGCCTCCACACTGCGTTGGATTTGTGGCATACGGGTCGAGCCGCCCACCATCACCACACCACTCAAATCTTTGGTTTTGAGTTTGGCATCTTTTAAAGCTCTCTCACAAGCTTGAAGGGTTTTCTGAGTCAACGGCTTTGTAATCGACTCAAAAGTCTCCCGTGTAACCTCAAGATCAATCTTCCCTGTCGAGAGCTCAAGCACGAAGCGAGTCGAATTTTCAAGGCTCAGCTGTTCCTTGACAGCACGCGAGGTTTTAAGCATGAGGGACTTATCCTGGGCCGACTCAAGCACCAAGCCCGTTTGAGAGAGCACCCATTGCGATAAGCCGTGATCATAATCATCCCCTCCCAAGGCAGAGTCTCCTCCGGTGGAGAGCACTTCAAAAACGCCTTGACTCAACCGCAAGATCGAGATGTCAAAGGTTCCTCCTCCCAAATCATAAACAGCAAAAAGGCCCTCACTGCCTTGATCAAGACCGTAGGCAATGGCTGCAGCAGTGGGCTCGTTGATCAGCCTTAACACCTCCAAGCCAGCTAGTTTGGCCGCATCTTTGGTTGCTTGACGTTGGGCATCATCAAAATAAGCTGGCACGGTGATCACCGCCCCTGTAATCTCATCGTCAAAGCTATCCTCAGCACGCTGACGCAATGTTGCCAATATCTCCGCACTTACCTCAACGGGAGTCTTCACGCCCTCCAGCGTCTGGATACCGACCATCCCTGGTAAATCAACCAATTGAACACTCCATCGGTTGGCGTGTTGCAAGTCAGCAAGCGTTCTGCCCATCAAGCGCTTTACCGATGTCACTGTGTTTTGTGGATCGATACTAGAGGCTTCAGAGGCTTTGTGACCGATGGCCCTCTTGCCCTTGGGTAAATATTGCACAACAGAGGGCAACATCACCTGGGCATCCTCATCGGGCAAACATTCCGCAACACCGTGCCTCACTGTGGCCACGAGTGAATGGGTGGTACCCAAATCGATCCCGATTGCGATTCGTCGCTCATGAGGATCTGGTGCACGACCCGGTTCAGAAATTTGTAATAAAGCCATGTGGATTAAAGGGTATTGTGTGAGAGTTGAGCGGCTCGGCGGTCTTGAACCGATTGCTCAAAGCGCTCGAGAAACATCCAGGCCCTCACAAGTGAACTGGCCGCTTGAACATCGACATCTTGGCCACGCTCAAAAAGTGTTGCGATCGACTGCTGGGTCGTCTCAATTTGGGACTGCACCCATTGCTCGATCGCATCAAAATCCTCAGAGGACTTGGCATCATCCAAAGCTTCTCGCCAAGTCATCTGCTCCATCAAGAACTCAGCGGGCATGGCGGTGTTGGTCTGTGCGTTGATCTCTACGCCATGGAGGTGACACAAATAGGCTGCTCGGCGCAAAGGATCCTTTAGTCGCTGATAGGCCTCATTGATGCGAGTAGACCATTGAAGAGACAATCGTTTGGCCGCGTCACCTTGCATTGAAAAGCGATCGGGATGCGCCATTTTTTGTAAAGACCGCCAACGCTCCTGCAACTCCTGGGCATCGATGGCAAAGTGTCTGGGCAGTTGAAACAAGACGAAATCATCGCTTTGTAATAAAGTCGATGAATTAAAGGTGGGTGGTGTGGTGCTCATACCAAAATAATGGATCTATCCCAATCATCGTCAAACGATTAATTGAGCAGAACTAGACCCGAAAGGACTCTCCACAACCACAGCGATCACGCTCATTGGGATTGTTAAAGCGAAAACCTTCGTTCAAGCCTTCCTTAACAAAATCCAGCTGAGTACCCTGGAGATAGGCCAAGCTCTTGGGGTCGACGAGAACCTTCACTCCAAGATCTTCGAACACCAAATCCTCGGGCTTGATCTCGTCGACGTACTCAAGCTGATAGGCTAAACCAGAGCAACCCGTGGTCTTGACTCCTAAACGCACACCCAAGCCCTTGCCTCGTTTGGTCAAGTAGCGGTTCACATGTTTCGCTGCAGCTGGGGTGAGGGTGACAGACATACGCTTAAATCGTCCAATATAAACAAACTATTTTCAAGAAAAAAAGCCTCAGGCCTTAAGCATTCGCCAAGTGTTTGGCTTTGTAGTCTTGGACGGCAGCTTTGATGGCATCTTCGGCCAAGATTGAGCAATGAATCTTGACTGGGGGAAGAGCCAACTCCTGTGCGATTTGGCTATTTTTAAGTGATGCGGCCTCATCCAGTGTTTTGCCCTTGACCCACTCGGTCACCAAGGATGAACTGGCAATAGCAGAGCCACAACCGTAGGTCTTAAAGCGCGCATCCTCAATCACTCCCGTCTCAGGATTGACCTTGATTTGCAATTTCATCACGTCACCGCAAGCGGGCGCACCCACCATGCCTGTGCCCACTGAGTCATCTCCCTTTTCAAAGGAGCCCACGTTGCGTGGGTTTTCATAATGATCAATCACTTTGTCACTGTAAGCCATATTCAATTCTCCTCGTTTGTCTTTTAAAGACTGCCCCATTAGAAGGGGGCGGTGGTTACTGGTGTTAATGAAGGTGATAGCGCTACTAAAGCTCTTTCAATTTCGTAAAAATTAAAGTCTCAATGAGCAGCCCATTGAATGGTGCTCAAATCGACGCCATCTTTGTACATCTCCCACAAGGGGCTGAGTTCGCGCAATTTGTTAACATTCAAACGGATGGTTTCAATCGCATAGTCGATCTCGGCCTCTGTCGAGAATCGTCCTGAGGTGATTCTGAGACTGCTGTGCGCAAGTTCATCACTACGCCCTAGGGCACGCAATACATAACTCGGCTCAAGACTGGCAGATGTACAGGCCGAACCAGAGGAGACGGCCAAACCCTTGATGCCCATGATCAAGGACTCGCCCTCAACGTAATTAAAGCTGATGTTCAAATTGTGAGGGACACGTTTTTCCAAGTGCCCGTTGATAAAGACTTGCTCCAAGTCACTCAAGCCGGCCAAAAGTCTTTTATGTAAATGCATGGCATGAGCATTGTCTTTTGCCATTTCAAGTTTCGCGATCCTAAACGCCTCGCCCATCCCCACGATTTGGTGCGTGGCCAAGGTGCCTGATCGCATGCCACGCTCATGACCACCACCGTGAATTTCAGCGTGCAGTCTCACACGGGGTTTTCTACGAACGTACAAAGCGCCAATGCCTTTGGGTCCATAAGTTTTGTGCGAAGCCAAGCTCATCAAATCGACTGGCAAGTGAGCCAAATCGATCTCGACTTTGCCCGTGGCTTGAGCCGCATCGACATGAAAGAGCACCCCTTTGTCTCGACAAATATGTCCCAATGCCTCAATATCTTGGATCACCCCAATTTCATTGTTGACAAGCATGACACTGGCCAAAATCGTGTCGGGGCGAATAGCCGCTTTAAACACTTCCAAATCCAAGAGGCCGTCGGGTAAAACATCTAGGTAAGTGACCTCAAAGCCCCTGCGCTCGAGCTCTCGCATGGTGTCCAAAATCGCCTTGTGTTCGGTCTTCACGGTAATCAAATGTTTGCCCTTGGATTCATAAAACTGGGCAGCACCTTTGAGCGCCAAGTTGTTGGACTCGGTCGCACCACTGGTCCAGACGATTTCTCTAGGGTCGGCACCAATCAAGCTGGCCACATCTGAGCGCGCCTTCTCCACAGCCTCCTCAGCCTCCCAACCCCATGCGTGGCTTCTCGAAGCGGGGTTACCAAAATGCTCGCGCAACCACGGAATCATGGCATCCACCACGCGAGGATCAACGGGGTTGGTCGCGCTGTAGTCCATGTAAATGGGGAAATGAGGGGTCATGATGGGTATCCGTTGAGAAAAAATTTAAAGTTGAATCAATGTTGAACGTGAGATGTAGGGCTAGGTCTAAAACCAACGCTGGCTAGAAGGCTGGAGCACTCTAAGGACTCCCATGCAACTGCACCCGCCGCCTATCTTTTCACTATTTCAGACATTCACGACAAGTTTTTGGCAAAAGCGTTTCCCAGCGCAAACACTGAATTGGGCGCATTCACACGAATGGGCTTTAACGCAGGAGCGGCCGAGATAGCACGCTTCATATTGGGCTTGTCTTCTACATGAACGCCTTTTTCCAACTGGTCTTGAACCAATTTATCCAAAGTGACCGAGTCCAAAAACTCGACCATCTTTTGATTCAAAGAGGACCACAACTCATGGGTCATGCAACGAGCGCCCTCGCCTAGGCAGTTTTCTTTTCCACCGCAATGGGTGGCGTCAATGGGCTCATCAACGGAGACAATGATGTCAGCCACCGTAATATCTTGCGCTTTGCGACCCAAGGTGTAACCACCACCCGGTCCACGGGTAGATTCCACCAAATCATGACGGCGCAACTTTCCAAACAGTTGCTCCAAATAAGACAAGGAGATTTGCTGGCGCTGGCTGATGGCGGCCAAGGTCACAGGACCCGTGTTTTGACGCAAAGCCAAATCAATCATCGCGGTCACCGCAAAGCGGCCTTTAGTTGTGAGACGCATGGTACAAGCTCCTTTTGGGATCAAGGTCAAACGGATGGCTGTTTGCGGCGCAAAAGCCTTTGTCGACTAGAAAAGTCAAGTATACCGCAATCCCTTCAATTTTGCTCAAGTAATCAGTGAAATATCCTTGATCCGAGGAGGGTCTACGGGTTTACCCTGAAAACGGAAGATCAATCCTAACCCATTGATTTTAAATAGTTTTTTATTTAATTACGAGGCTTTTGGCATCAAAACGGCCACATTATCGTGTCCTGGTCCGCCAAATGCTTGTTCTCGCAAGACCGACAATTGGTCTCTAATTTGAGCGGCTCGCTCGAAGTCCAGGTTCTTGGCGTGCTCCATCATTTGTTTCTCAAGTCGCTTGATCTCACGCGAAATGTCCTTCTCGCTCATGTCCTCGAGTTGGATGCGCTGCATCTCAAGCCGTTCGAGCTCTTTGCCCGCTTTTTCACTATAGACACCGTCAATCAAATCGCGAACACGCTTGACCACCGATTTCGGGGTGATGCCATGAAGCGTGTTGTGCTCAATTTGACGTGCTCGGCGGCGCTGGGTCTCCCCGATGGCCTTCTCCATCGATTTGGTCATCACATCGGCGTAGAGAATCGCACATCCATTTTGGTTACGAGCTGCGCGACCAATCGTTTGAATCAAACTCCGCTCAGAACGCAAAAAGCCCTCCTTGTCTGCATCCAAAATGGCCACCAATGAGACTTCAGGTAAATCGATCCCCTCCCTGAGCAAGTTGATTCCCACCAAGACATCAAACTCACCCAAACGCAGATCGCGCAAAATCTCCACACGCTCAACCGTGTCGATATCGCTGTGCAAATAGCGCACTTTCACACCGTTGTCACTCAAGTAATCGGTCAACTGCTCGGCCATGCGTTTGGTGAGCGTGGTAATTAAGACTCGTTCCTTTTTATCCACTCGGATGCGAATTTCTTGAAGCACATCATCGACTTGGTGACTGGCTGGGCGCACTTCGACCAAGGGGTCCACCAAACCCGTGGGCCTCACGAGTTGCTCGACCACTTGACCGGAGTGTGTTTTTTCATAATCCGCAGGAGTGGCCGAGACAAAAATGACTTGGCGCATGCGAGCCTCAAACTCCTCTAGCTTCAAGGGTCGATTGTCCAAAGCGCTGGGTAAACGAAAGCCGTACTCCACCAATGTAGTCTTGCGAGCCCGGTCTCCGTTGTACATGCCACCAAATTGACCCATCAAGACATGACTCTCATCGAGAAACATCAGTGCGTCACTGGGCAAGTAATCGGTCAGCGTGCTTGGGGGCTGGCCGGGCTGAGCGCCTGATAAATGGCGCGTGTAGTTCTCGATGCCCTTGCAGTGACCCACCTCGGTGAGCATCTCCAGATCGAACCGGGTGCGCTGCTCAATGCGTTGGGCTTCCACCAGTTTCCCGTCTGAGACAAATTGCTTGCTGCGCTCATTGAGCTCCATTTTAATGGTCTCCACCGCCGCCAACACCCGGTCTCTCGGGGTGACGTAATGACTGGAGGGGTAGACGGTGAAGCGAGGAATTTTTTGTCGCACTCGGCCAGTCAATGGATCAAAGAGCTGCAAAGTTTCGATCTCATCATCAAAGAGCTCCAACCGTATCGCCATCTCGCTGTGCTCAGCAGGGAAGACATCAACGGTGTCACCCCGCACGCGGAAACACCCGCGCGAGAAGTCTTGGTCATTTCTTGCGTATTGCATCCGGACCAGTTGAGCAATCACATCACGCTGAGATAACTTATCGCCCACTCTGAGCGTCATCACCATGCGGTGATAGCTCTCAGGGTCACCGATACCATAAATCGCCGATACGGTGGCGACCACAATCACATCGCGGCGCTCCATGATGCTTTTGGTGCATGACAAACGCATTTGTTCAATGTGCTCATTGATGGCACTGTCCTTTTCGATGAACAAGTCTCGTTGCGGCACGTAGGCCTCTGGTTGATAATAGTCGTAATAACTGACAAAGTATTCGACTGCGTTCTTGGGAAAAAACTCCCTGAACTCGCTGTAAAGCTGAGCGGCCAACGTTTTATTGGGTGCAAAAATAATCGACGGACGACCCATCCTGGCAATCACATTGGCCATGGTGAAGGTTTTACCCGATCCAGTTACCCCCAAAAGCGTTTGAAACGCCTCTCCGTCTCTCAAACCTTCCACCAACTTGTCGATCGCCTGGGGCTGATCGCCAGCGGGCGCATAGGGCTGATAAATCTCAAAGGGAGAGTTGGGAAAACTCACAAACTCGCCCTCAGTTTGGCTCTCAGGCGTCTCAACTACTCGTGTCATAAATACTCACATTCAGATCATCGGCACAACTGGCCACATTGGGCCACACACCTTCACACAGGCCACCCGCGTCGGTGGCAAGTGAAAGAGCACTCGAGTGGGTTTAAAATATCACAGTGAACCCTATAGCCTAACGCAAATTTCGTAAAAACTCTTGAACTTCTTTTTTTGACCTCATCAAGGACCCCCGATGTCAATGTTTACCTCTGTTGAGATGGCCCCACGCGACCCGATTTTGGGATTGAATGAACAATTCGCCAGCGACACCAACCCCAAAAAAGTCAATTTAGGGGTGGGTGTTTATTTTGACGACCAAGGCAAACTCCCTTTGCTTCACTGCGTTCAAGAAGCTGAGAAAGCGTTGGCCGAACACCCCAGTGCCAGGGGCTATTTGCCCATTGACGGGATTGCCGCGTACGACAGCGCAGTGAAAGACTTGGTCTTTGGAGCTCAGTCTGAGCCTGTGCAAAATAAGCGCGTGGCCACCATCCAAGCTTTGGGTGGCACAGGTGGCTTGAAAGTGGGTGCTGACTTTCTTAAAAAACTCCTACCCTCTGCCCATGTCATGATTTCAGACCCCAGTTGGGAGAACCACAGGGCACTGTTTACTCAAGCGGGCTTTGAGGTTAAGAGCTACGCCTACTACGACGCCAACAAACGAGGCGTTGACTTTGAGGGCATGATCCAAAGCTTGAAATCAGCCCCCAAAGGGACCATCGTGGTGCTCCACGCATGTTGTCACAATCCCACTGGGTACGACCTCACCAGCGAACAATGGGGAGTGGTGATTGAGACGGTCAAATCTCACGGCTTGACTGCCTTTTTGGACATGGCTTACCAAGGCTTTGCCCATGGGCTGGAGGAAGATGGCGCTATCGTCGCACGATTTGTTCAAGCGGGACTTCAATTTTTGGTGTCCACCTCATTTTCGAAGAGCTTTAGCTTATACGGCGAGCGAGTGGGTGCTTTGTCGGTTTTATGCTCGGATGCCACTGAAGCCCAGCGGGTCTTGTCTCAACTCAAAATCATGATTCGCACCAACTACTCCAATCCCCCCATCCATGGAGGTGCAGTGGTTGCAGCGGTTCTCTCCAGCCCCAAGCTCAAAGCGATGTGGATCCAAGAACTCTCTGAGATGCGTGAGCGCATCAAACTCATGAGAAAACTCTTGGTTCAAGGTCTCAAAGATGCCGGCATCAGTGCCGATATGGGCTTTATCACCGATCAAATTGGCATGTTCAGCTATTCCGGCTTGAATAAGGATCAGATGGTGCGCTTGAGGCAAGAGTTTGGCGTGTATGGCACCGACACCGGGCGCATGTGTGTGGCAGCCCTGAACACCAAGAACATCGCCCACGTGTGTGAAAGCATTGCCAAGGTGCTCTAAGCCCTCCTAGATCAAGCAAAGGAAACTCGCTCATCAAGCATCCAAGCGGTGCTTTGGTGAGCTCTCAACTCCAAAGGACACTTCGCATCGCCACCGTGGCCCATTGGTATTGATCACAATAAAAGTCCACTTGGTCTGTGGCGAGACTTGCATTTGCGGCATATAAAAGCGGCAAATAGTGCTCAATACTGGGGTGGCTTGCGCGGAAGATGTCAATCAAATGCGCATCGGCTTGGCCCAGGCTCAAAGCCCCAAGGTCTTTAGACATTACGCTTGAGGCCACGAATTGATCAAACTCCCTCGCCCAAGGTGCGGCGACCTCATCGGGAGCTTGACGAACGGAGGCGCGCAAATTGTGCACCGTGTTTCCACTGGCCACAATAAGGACCCCCTCGTCTCTCAACACCTTTAATTGTTCCCCTAAAGAAGCATGTTGTTCGAGACTGGCGTTCACATCCAAGCTCATTTGCACCACAGGAATATCAGCCATTGGGAATAGTGGCTTCAAGACCCCCCAAGTCCCGTGGTCGTACCCCCAATCTGAGCCTCCCAGGATCAAGGGCTGGTCGTTCGAGGCTTGGTGAAAACGCTCTGCCCAAGACCTGGCAAGCTCAGGCTCCCCGGGCGCGCTGTAGCGAAGAGAAAACAATTCTTGATAAGCGTTCCCAAAATCGTGGATCGTGGGTGGATGGGCCAATGCATTGAGGACCGTGCCTTTGGTGCACCAGTGGGCCGAGATGCACAAAATCACCCGAGGCTTGGGCCAACGACCCTTGTCCCCCCACATTTGCCCCATTTCTTCCCAAACAGGCCGAAAAGCGTTGTCATCGATCACATTCATAGGGCTACCGTGACCCATGAAAAGCACGGGTTGGCGAGGAGAACTCTCTCGATTGGCTGGCAAGTCAAGGTCAGTCATGGTTTTTGAAGCATCAGATTAAAATACAGGTGTCTTATTTTGGCGCATCTTAAGCGAGTCTGGGGGAGAGACTCTAATTCGCAAAAGAAAGTGCTGTTATATTGAACCTTGACACAACACCTGAGAGCCACCACGAATGCTTTACCAAATTTACGAAACTCAACGCTCTTTGATGGAGCCTTTTGCCGAGTTTGCTCAAGCAGCGGCCAAGCTATTCAGTAACCCCATCTCCCCTTTGTCGCAAAGTAGCCTAGCTCACCGAGTCTCGGCGACCTATGATTTGATTTATCGGCTGGGCAAGGACTACTTGAAACCCAGCTTCAATTTGCACACATTGGATATCAATGGCGTAGAAATTGCGATTCACGAACGCGTTGAAATTGACAAACCCTTTTGTGAACTCGTTCGCTTTAAGCGCTACACCAGCGATATTCCCACACTGCAATTCCTAAAGGACCAACCAGTTGTACTTTTGGTTGCCCCCTTGTCTGGGCACTACTCCACCTTGCTCAGAGACACCGTCAAAAGCCTTTTGGCCGATCACAAGGTCTACATCACTGACTGGAAAAATGCGAGGACTGTGCCACTCTCAGAGGGTGAATTTCATTTGGATGATTATGTTAATTACATCCAAGAATTCTTGCGTCACCTACAAAGCCAATACGGCAATTGCCATGTGATCAGTGTTTGCCAACCCACTGTACCCGTGCTCGCAGCAGTCTCTTTGATGGCCTCGCGCGGTGAAACTACTCCTTTGTCCATGACCATGATGGGAGGCCCCATTGATGCCTCCAAGTCTCCCACGGCCGTGAACAACTTGGCCATGAACAAAAGCTACAGTTGGTTCGAAAACAATGTGATCTACCGAGTCCCCACCAATTTCCCAGGGGCTGGTCGACGCGTTTATCCTGGCTTTCTCCAGCACTCTGGCTTTGTTGCCATGAACCCTGATCGTCATTTGAAGAGCCATTACGATTACTTCAAAGACTTGATCAAAGGAGATGACTCTGCTGCGGAGAGTCATCGACAGTTCTACGACGAGTACAACGCGGTCCTTGACATGGATGCCAATTATTATTTGGAAACCATCAAAGTGGTGTTCCAAGACATGAGCTTGGTCCATGGCACTTGGGATGTGAAGAACGAAGAGGGCAAACTCGAGCGCGTGAGACCCCAAGACATCAAGACCACTGCCTTGCTCACCATCGAGGGCGAACTCGATGACATCTCTGGATCAGGCCAAACGCGAGCGGCCCATGATTTGTGCACGGGCATTGTGGGCACTGAGCAAACCCATTTCGAAGCCAAAGGTGCTGGGCATTACGGCATCTTCAGTGGTCGGCGCTGGAGAGAGTTGGTCTACCCAGAGGTGAAAAAATTCATTGCAAAGCACCACGGCGTTAAGATTCAAGCGGCGAAAAAAGTAGCAACTCCTAAAGCCAAGACCGTCCGTAAAAACTCAAGTCCCGCCAGGACCCAAACCCAGGCCAAGTCCTCCACGACTAAGCGAGTGGCAAAGTAGTCCTCTGACTTCAACGCATGAAGTTGAACTTGAGTCGGGGTGGTGGCCTGAGTCTTTGCTTTAGCCCACTTTGAGTCGTTGCTTGAGTTCTTTCTTGAGGCTTCGCTTGCACTCACAACACCCTTTACTTTGAGCTCAACACCTCTCTTGGCCATCTCCTAAGGCGCTAACTGACTTGAAGACCTTACCGCCCACCATCAACCCCACAGCGAATGACCCCCAGGTTCAATCGGTTTGGGTTTTGTTGCCCCAGACACAGTGCAAACGCTGTGGTTTTGAGGACTGTGAGGCCTACGCTCACGCCATCGTTCACGAACAAACGCCCATCAACCAATGTCCTCCAGGTGGTGAGGAAGGGGTACGCCGCTTATCCAAGGTTACAAGTCAGAGTGTTGTGCCACTGAACCCAGTTCATGGGGCTGAGGGTCCTCGACATGTTGCTTTCGTGGATGAGAGTTGGTGCATAGGATGTACTTTGTGCTTGGATGCTTGCCCTACTGATGCGATTGTTGGCACTCACAAAAGCATGCACACTGTGCTTGAGCAATTTTGCACAGGGTGCGAATTATGTTTACCCGTGTGCCCAGTCGATTGCATTGAACTCCAAGAAGTCTCGGCCCCAAAGACGGGCTGGCAAGCTTGGTCTGAGGAGGAGGCAAGCACCGCACTCGAGCGCTACCAAAAGCGACTCAAGAGGTTACTGGCCAACACCCACGCCACCCCCCGCACCCATACCCAAGCCAAGAGACTTCAGCTCACCGCTCAACAATCAAGCCTCCCTCCGGTGCCAAGCCCTAACACCTCCGAGTCCTCTTCCAAGCCACTACAAAGTGTTGGGGAGGATGGATTGACGCGCCTCAATGAGCAAAAAGAAAATTCCCCTGGCACACAGTCAAATACCCTAACCGCCACACTCTTGGCACAGGCGTTGGAACGCGCAAAACGGTTGCGTTCGTGACCCGCACTTAGCGTAAGAGACCCATACATTGACCGCTAAAAGCTCACTCTGACCCGCCCTTCAAAGTGAGGTCAGGGTGCATGCGAGTCAACTAGCCTAAGGCATAACCATGGAACAAAGCATCCAGTCGCTCTTTTGGCCAAGTCTCATTTTGTGAAATGAAGCTCAGCACATAGTGATCAGGGCGAAGAACAACACCCCTTGCTTTTGCGCTATCCAAAATCGCCTCCAACTGACCATCCACATCTCTAGCCCAAGCACACACATACCCCGAAGAATCATGCTCAGTACCATCGTGGCCAGGCAAAAAGTCTTCACTCGAACGAAGCACATTCACAACCGTCAAATTTCTCGAGTATCGCCACTCTAATGTGTTGCCCTTGTGAGGTATCCCACTGCGCGCATCGGCCCATTGCAAGACCACAAAACCGTCACCACAAAATTGATCCAAGCGCGCCATGCTGGAGTCGGGTTTTTGTAGTCTCGGTTGAGGCATCAATTGACCACACGCCACCAAAGCCCCCTTGGGGGTATGAACGTCAAAAAATCCAGTCTTGAATCGGGGCTTGGGCTTGAACTTCAAGTGCAAAATGTAGTCTCGTATGCTGGGAACCCAACACGCCACTCTAAGCAAGGTCTGCACCCATACAGCACTCCACAGTGTCAAGGGTTGCATCACCACCCCAATGCGAAGGGCCATCTCGATCAATGACCATGCATGGGGTTTTCTCTCACATTCATAGGTGTCTAAAAGTCTCTCGCTGGCTTGTCCTTGGAGTACATGCGCCAACTTCCAAGCTAAATTGGTCGCATCTCTCAGCCCTGAATTCATTCCTTGACCTGCAAAGGGGGGCGTGAGGTGAGCAGCATCTCCAGCCAAGAAAACGCGGCCTTTGCGCCACTGTGAGGCCACACGCGCGTGGAAGGTGTAAACCACTTTTCGAAGAAGCTCAAGATCTGCATCGGGCTCGTGGCGATCTCGGATCCATTGACCATAGATTTTTTCATCCAACACCTCTTCACTCGTTTCGTGGTGATGAAGCATGAATTCGTAACGCAAGGTCCCTTGGGGTCCAGGTAGACGAATGGCTGGACGCTTGGGGTCACAATAGGTACGGGTGTGCCTGAAAGAGTCCTCGCGCCCAATCATGTCCGTGATTAACCAGCGCTGCGAGTAGGTGCTGCCATCAAATGCAACCCCCATTTTCTCTCGCATGGCACTTCTCCCGCCATCACAAGCCACCAGATACCGACATCGCAACTGTAGAGGCTCACCATGCCTCACACATTGAAGTAAAACACCTACATTGGGCGGTGTGTCTTGGTGAGTCCCCGCGCTTTGGTGAGCGTCCACAAATTCCCCCTGGCCCAAGCTTTCGGTCTTCACCTCCTCATAGCCCAAGACCTCTGTGCCCATGCTCGTCATTACATTGGGATATTGTTTTAAGCCTTCAAAGAGATGAGTGACCAATTGCTGCTGGCGAAAGGCACTTCGTTTGGGGTGCCCGAACTCTTCGTTGTTAGGCTCCACCTTGGCAAAGAGGCGTTGGCGCCAAGAGTAGTAGTGAACCCCATAGGACAAAGTGATTTGGGGTAAAAATCCCTCAAGCATCTGGGCATCGGCCAAAGAACGTAGGCTCTCGTCATCAATGCTCACCGCACGAGCCTCTTGCACGACTTCTTGGAGCCGATCCACCAAGCACACCCGGACACCGCGCTTGGCCAGCAAATGGGTGAGCAATAGTCCTGTAGGACCAGCCCCTATCACCACCACTGGCCACCAAGCCGATGGATCCTCCTCAGCGCTTGTCATTCAATGAACCCCGTAAAGACCAGCCGCAACAAATCCAGCCCTCATTTACGTAAACGTTAAACTTATGCACGCTCAACGGACCCCTCTTGTCCTAAGGCGGCGATCACCGACTCCGGGGCTTGGACCAATTCAATCAAGACGCCCAGTCCACTCAAGGGGAATTCATCATTGGGCTTGGGGTGAATGAAGCAAATATCGTAGCCTGAAGCGCCACGGCGAATTCCACCTGGTGCCATGCGAACCCCTTGCTCGGTTAACCACTCGACGGCTTTGGGCAAATCGTCAACCCAAAGTCCGATGTGATTCAAAGGCGTTTGGTCCACCGCTGGTTTGGCCAAAGGGTTCAAAGGCTGCATCAAATCCACTTCAACACACGTGGGCCCCGAGCCCAATTGGAGAATATCTTCCAACACGTTTTCTCGCTCACTCTCAAAGTGACCCGTAAGCTTTAAACCCAAGTGATCCACCCACAGGCTCTTTAACAACTCTTTATTGGCATGCCCGATGGCAATTTGCTGTAAGCCAAGGACTCTAAAAGGGCGAGTACTCATTGAAACTCCAAAATAATTTGATCCACCGCCAAGGAGTCTCCCACCTTGGCCTCAATGGCCTTGACCACCGCGTCTTGAGAGGCCACCAACACATTCTCCATCTTCATGGCTTCGATCACGGCCAAGCGCTCACCGGCCAAGACTTTTTGCCCCACTTGGACCAAGACTTGGGTGAGTAAACCCGGCATGGGGGAAAGCACAAAGCGAGACAAATCAAGAGGTGCTTTATGGGGCATCAACGCATGCAACTCTGCAACCCTGGGACTGGTAACCATGAAGCGCAATTGCGCACCGTATTGTGTGAGCTCCAGGGCCATGGGGTGCTTGGGCACATTGCGTTCGAGTTGCGCAACAAAAGGCTCGCCATTGCACAACCCTTTAATCACCTCATCGCCTAAGTTCGATGTTGAGTCAATCTCAAAACGCTTTGCATTCAATTCAATGGTTGCCTTTGTGGCCAAATCATCCAAGCCCACCACCACGATCTCATGATAACGATGAGCTTTGGGGGCAGGTGACAATTCAATCAGGGTCAAATGACGAGGGTGCTCGAGCGCAAAACCTTGAAGTTGACCCTCGATACCTTGGGCTCTAACGCGCGACTTCATGTGCACCCATGCTCCTAGAGCGAGCAAAAAGTCGGGTTGAGGGTGTGCCAACTCAAAGGCCACCAGGCCCTTGGGGAAATGCTCTGCAATAAAGCCTGTGTTAAAGGCTGTGCTCACCCAATTGGGATGGGCCAAGATTGCGCTCTGAAAGGGAATGTTGGTTTGAACACCGCGTACCACAAAGGCATTGAGTGCTTCACGCATTTTTTGTGTTGCGTCGGCTCGGTCCTGACCGTGAACGATCAGCTTGGCAATCATGGAGTCGTAATAGACTGAAATTTCTCCCCCGTCGCTGACACCCGTGTCCACCCTCACGCCAAAGCAGTCCTCTGGGTGTGCTGCACGCATGGTGGTGGTGGGCGGCGTGAATTTAACCAACCGTCCCGTGGAGGGTAAAAACTGTCGATACGGATCCTCGGCATTGATTCGGCACTCCATCGCCCAGCCATTGATCTTGATGTCCGATTGCTGCAAACTCAAAGGCTCTCCAGCGGCCACTTTGATCATCCATTTCACCAAGTCAACGCCCGTAATCGCCTCGGTCACGGGATGCTCAACTTGAAGCCTGGTGTTCATCTCCAGAAAATAAAACCCCTGATCCGCTCCGACCACAAACTCCACCGTACCCGCACTTTGATAGTTCACCGCTTTGGCCAGTGCGACTGCTTGCTCGCCCATGGCGCGTCGCGTCTCGGGGGTGATAAAAGGCGACGGCGCCTCTTCAATGACTTTTTGGTGACGACGTTGAATGGAACACTCACGCTCATTCAAATACACCACATGCCCAAAAGCGTCCCCCAAGACTTGGATCTCGATGTGACGAGGTGACTCGATGAATTTTTCAATGAAGATTCGGTCATCTCCAAAACTATTACGAGCCTCGTTTTGGCAAGCCACAAAGCCAGTGGTCGTCTCCTCATCACTCCATGACACGCGAAGGCCCTTACCACCTCCACCCGCTGACGCTTTGATCATCACGGGGTAACCTATGCTTTTGGCAATCTCCACCGCTTTGGCAGCATCAGCGATTGCCTCGTTATAGCCTGGAATGGTGTTGACCTTGGCGGCTTGCGCGAGTTTTTTGGAGGCGATTTTGTCGCCCATGGCTGAAATTGAGGCATGCTTGGGACCAATAAATACGAGCCCAGCATCTTCCACCGCTTTGGCAAAGTTTTCGTTTTCACTCAAAAACCCATAACCAGGATGAATGGCTTGTGCGCCACAGGACAAAGCCGTGGCAATGATTTTGTCACCCAAGAGGTAAGACTCCCTGGCAGGAGGCGCACCAATCAAATACGCTTCATCAGCCAAAGCCACGTGGCGGGCAAAGGTATCGGCCTCAGAGTAAACAGCCACCGTTTGGATACCCATCTCTTTGGCCGAAGCGATGACGCGGCAAGCGATTTCGCCCCGGTTGGCGATCAATATTTTTGTGAACATGAATGCGTTGCTTTCAAAACAATTCCGTTAAACCTTAATGCGTCTCGAGCTGCAATGACATTGAAGTCAAAGGGGAATATTGCCGTGCTTTCTCCAAGGATTAGAGAGCGCTTTGTCTTTGAGCATCACCAAAGAGCGACAAATGCGTTTTCTAGTCTCACTGGGCTCAATCACATCGTCAATGTAGCCACGTGCGCCGGCCACAAAGGGATTGGCAAACTGTGCTTTGTACTGAGCTTCGCGTTCAGCAAGTTTCACGGGATCAGACTTGTCTTCTCGGAAGATGATCTCCACAGCCCCCTTTGCCCCCATGACCGCAATCTCCGCTTGGGGCCACGCAAAATTGACGTCTCCCCTTAAGTGCTTGGATGACATCACGTCATAAGCACCTCCATAGGCTTTTCGAGTGATCAAGGTGATTTTGGGGACCGTACACTCAGCGTAGGCGTACAGTAGCTTTGCACCATGTTTGATAATCCCGCCGTATTCTTGGGCTGTTCCTGGCATAAAGCCTGGCACATCGACCAAAGTGATCACGGGAATATTAAAGGCGTCACAAAAGCGCACAAACCTTGCCGCCTTGATCGAGCTCTTGATATCCAAGCAGCCCGCCAAGACCAAGGGTTGATTGGCAACGATGCCAACACTCATGCCTGCCATTCGGGCAAAACCCACGATGATATTTTTAGCGTAATTGGGTTGAATTTCGTAGAAGTCCCCATCATCGACCACTTTATCAATGAGCTCACGCATGTCATAAGCCTGGTTGGCCAAAGCAGGCACCAAACTGTTAAGGCTCCTCTCAGCACGATCCACTGGATCCAGACTAGGACGAACAGGGGCCTTTTCTCGGTTGTTGAGTGGTAGATAGTTAAAGAGCCTTCGCGTCATCAAAAGCGCATCGACATCGTTGTCAAAGGATCGATCGGCGACCCCGCTTTTGGTGGTATGGGACAAGGCTCCACCGAGCTCTTCGGCACTCACCTCCTCGTGGGTCACGGTCTTGACAACCTCGGGGCCGGTGACAAACATGTAGGAACTGTCCTCGACCATGAAGATAAAGTCTGTCATGGCGGGCGAGTACACTGCGCCACCGGCACAAGGACCCATAATGAGGCTAATTTGCGGGATGACCCCCGAGGACAAGACATTCCTCTGAAACACCTCAGCGTAGCCACCCAATGAGGCGACGCCCTCTTGAATTCTGGCGCCCCCAGAGTCATTGAGGCCAATCACCGGAGCGCCAACTTTCATGGCTTGGTCCATGATTTTGCAAATTTTCTCGGCATGTGCCTCAGATAACGCACCACCAAAGACGGTAAAGTCCTGACTAAAGACAAAGACCAAGCGACCATTGATCATGCCGTAACCAGTCACGACCCCGTCGCCTGGAATTTTTTGATCTTGCATGCCAAAGTCACTCGAGCGGTGCTCAACAAACATGTCCCACTCTTCAAAAGTGCCTTCATCCAAGAGGACCTCAATGCGCTCGCGAGCCGTCAATTTGCCCTTGGAATGTTGGGTATCGATGCGCTTTTGCCCACCCCCCAGCCTTGCACGCTCTCGCTTACTCTCGAGTTCATGGTTGATATCGATCATGATGGTCACACCCTCTTAAACATTGATTGGATCAAAAAGCATATCAACATATACCTTCATTCTTACCTTGACAAACCCTTTTTCAAATTGGCTTCACAAAGTACTTCTTTATTTTGTAAACCAACATTACTCAGACGGAAAATCCACTGAAATCTTGAGTCCTTCCAAGATTTCAGACACCAAATCAAGTCGGAGTCGTGGGTGTCTTTGCCCCAGTAGTGTTTGCTTTTGAGCGGGCTGTAGGGGAAGCATCTCACTCCAGCGGTTGGATACCCAAGCGCAATCATCGAGTCGGTAGGGGGCGGCAAAGGGCATGTCTTTCTCCAATACCCCGTGCTCTTGCAAAGATCGAATCAAGGCGCCCAATTGTTTGGCACTGTTTTCCAACTCTTTGGGCACCTCCACCTCAGAGTCGGGAGGAATGGCTTTCACTGAGGCCATCCATAGACCATTTTTTTGGCGTTCAGCCGATTCAATTTGAAACCGTTCACCCCCGCGTACGCGAATCAGAAACAAAGCTGGGTTGAACTCTTCAAATTCTTCGATGTGAGCCATCACTCCCATCTCATGCAACTCCTCGCCTTGCCCAGGTGTCACGATCTCGGAACCACTCTTTAAGGAAATAATGCCAAACGGCTCTCCCGATTGGAAGGCAGCTCGGACCATCGTCAGGTAGCGAGGCTCAAAGACTTTCAACGGCAACAAACCGCCTGGAAATAAAGTGGTTCCCAAAGGAAAGAGTGGGATCATGTTGAGTGTGGGTTCTTAGATTGAGACGTTTTGAATGTTTTGATAACCAGCGTTGGCTTAAAAGAATACATCGAGAGAGATGATGACACTATAAGGCTTATCCTATCTTACTCAATTGTGGATGGGATTCTTAATCCCGAGGGGCTCATTGGGTAAGACTTATCGGGCAATACTTATGGGGCAAGACTCATTGGACAGGACCCTTTGGTGAGGACTCCGTGGTGCCCCCCGTTTGATAGAGTGTTAATAAGCGCCTTGCGGCGGTGGAGGGAGCCAAGACACCATGGTCTACCTCTAAAAGCAGTTGTGGCAAACCTTGTTGAACAGCCAAAGAGTCTGAGAAACTGCTCCTCAGCCCCGAATAAACCCGCTCCCAAAGCCAAGCACGCGACTGAGCTTGGCGCTTGTGCGCCCAAAGGGACTCCCGCTTCATCCACTCGCGGTGCGTAAAGAGTCCTTGCATTAACGAGAGAACCCCCTCGCCTTTTAACGCACTGATTTGATGAACACGCTGCTCGATTGGGAAAGACTCGGGGGTGAGAGGGGACACAAATGGTGGGGCTTGGTCATTCGCTTGGGCGCCTAGAGCAGAATCTAAAGGATGCGAGCCCAAATCAATCCTCTCCATTTCGGGCTCCAACGTTGAGTCCACCGAAGACTTTGGCGCAAAGGTGCTGGGGCTCACCCAGCGGGAGCTTTGCATCAATCTCAAGGTACTGAGCATGGAAGCTTCTGCACGTGTGGCCGCCTCCTTATCCAAGTCGCATTTATTGATCGCCACAAAGTCTGCAAACTCCATCACCCCTTTTTTCATGGCCTGCAGATCATCTCCTGCATTGGGGAGTTGCAACAATAAAAAAACATCGGTCATGTTGGCAACGGCCACTTCACTTTGACCCACACCCACAGTCTCGACCAAGATCACATCGTAGCCACTGAACTCACACACCAGCATGCACTCGCGTGTTTTCTCGCAAACACCTCCTAAATTACCCGCCGAGGGGCTAGGACGAACAAACGCTCTTGGGTGAACGGAGAGATGCTCCATGCGGGTTTTATCACCCATGATGGAGCCTCCTGAGACAGAGGAGGAAGGATCCACCGCGAGTACAGCCACGCGGTGACCACGCTTGATCAAGGCCAAGCCCAAAGTTTCAATAAAAGTACTTTTACCGACACCTGGCGCACCACTGATTCCCACGCGCAACGTGTCAAAGAACCCTAGGGCTGAGGCCCTGTCTGACTCCGAAGTGCGTCCCAAGTCTTGCAATGAAGCCAACAATTCATCGGCCTGAGTACGGTGCTCAGCCCGAGTGGACTCCAGCAACGTGATGGCCTTGGCCATGGAGCGGCGTTGCGTGATGGGGTCCTCCGAGCGCAGACCCTTAGCCAACTCGACTGGGTTCAAAGAAAAGCCTTTTTGATATGCTCGAGCACATCTTTTGCACTGGCTGGAATGGGTGTGCCAGGTCCGTAAATGCCCTGAACTCCCGCCTCATAAAGAGCGGCATAGTCTTGCTTGGGGATCACTCCGCCCACAAACACAATGATGTCTTCCCCGCCTTGGCGCTTGAGCTCTGCAATGATGGCGGGCACCAAGGTCTGGTGACCCGCGGCCAATGTCGAGACACCCACAGCATGCACATCATTTTCGATCGCTTGCCTGGCACACTCCTCGGGGGTTTGGAACAAAGGACCAATGTCCACATCAAAGCCCAGGTCGGCATAGGCACTAGAGACCACTTTGGCTCCTCGGTCGTGACCGTCTTGTCCTAGCTTGGCAATGAGCACACGGGGCCTGCGGCCAGCGACTTTGGCAAATTCACCAATCTCTTGCTGCAGTTGGGCCCAACCTTGGGCACTGTCATAGGCCTTGGCGTAGACGCCACTCACCTTGTGGGTATCGGCACGGTGGCGCCCATACACCGATTCCAGCGCGTCTGAGATCTCCCCAACGGTTGCACGCGCTTGGGTGGCTTCTACACTCAAGGCGAGCAAGTTACCGCTCCCATCGTGCGCAGCCTCTCTCAAGGCCTGCAAAGCCCGCTCGACTTTCACGGGGTCACGGCTCGCTCTAATTTGCGCCAAGCGTTCAATTTGCTCCGCCCTCACACGAACGTTGTCTACATTCAGAGTGGGGACTTGTTCATCCTCACGCTCGAGTCGGTATTTGTTCACCCCCACAATCACATCAAGTCCTGCGTCTATGCGGGCTTGTTTTTGTGCAGCTTGCGCTTCAATTTTGAGCTTGGCCCAACCCGAGTCGACCGCTCGGGTCATGCCGCCTTGGGAGCGAACTTCCTCAATCATCTCCCACGCCTTGTCAGCCATCTCTTGGGTGAGCTTTTCCATCATATAACTACCCGCCCAGGGGTCGACCACGCTTGTGATGTGGGTCTCTTCTTGCAAAATGAGTTGCGTGTTGCGAGCGATGCGGGAGCTAAATGCAGTGGGCAAAGCAATGGCCTCATCAAAACTATTGGTATGCAAAGACTGCGTTCCCCCAAAAACTGCCGCCATGGCTTCAATGGTGGTGCGAACCACATTGTTAAACGGGTCTTGCTCCGTCAAAGACCACCCCGACGTTTGGGAGTGGGTTCTGAGCATCAAGCTCTTGGGGGACTTGGCCCCAAAGTCTTTCATGATGCGACACCAGAGCATGCGAGCAGCCCGCATCTTGGCTATCTCTAGATAAAAGTTCATCCCCACGCCCCAAAAAAAGGACAAACGACCCGCAAAGTCGTCGATATCCAATCCTTTAGAGAGAGCCACTTTGACGTACTCGGCTCCATCGGCCAACGTAAAAGCCAACTCCAAGGCTTGGCTGGCTCCCGCCTCTTGGATGTGGTAGCCCGAGATGGAGATGGAGTTAAATTTGGGCATGTGCTGAGCAGTGAACTCGATGATATCGCCCACAATCCGCATGGAAGGCTCGGGCGGATAGATGTAGGTGTTGCGCACCATGAACTCTTTCAAGATATCATTTTGTATCGTCCCCGAGAGCTTATCGAGTGAGACACCTTGCTCTTGGGCCGCCACGATGTAGCCCGCCAAAACAGGTAACACCGCGCCATTCATGGTCATCGAGACCGATACCCGACTCAAGTCAATACCGTCAAAGAGGATTTTCATATCCTCCACCGAGTCGATCGCAACACCAGCCTTGCCGACATCGGCCACGACTCGAGGATGATCACTGTCATAGCCGCGGTGAGTGGCCAAATCAAAGGCAACAGACACCCCTTGTGCACCCGCTTTGAGGGCTTGACGATAAAACGCGTTGGACTCTTGTGCCGTGGAGAAACCGGCGTATTGCCGAATGGTCCAAGGACGTACAGAGTACATGGTGGCCTGTGGGCCACGCAAATAGGGCTCAAAACCCGGCAAGGTATTGGTATGGGGTAAGCCCGCCACGTCCTCTTGGGTATAAAGAGGCTTCACCACAATCCCCTCTGGGGTCACCCAGTTGAGTTGATTGACATCTCCTTGGGGTGCGGACTTGCTCGCAGCCTTTAGCCAATCATCAAGTGTGGGGGGAGTTGGAGGTGGGGTTTTGGGATTCATAAGTTTTGAAGCGCTAAATTTGACAACATTTTGGTATAAAAGGCCGCATTTTTTGCATTGTAATGAAGCCAACCTTGCGCTTGATCAAAAGCCACGGCAAAAGTGTCAGCCTCAAGGAAAACCCCAACCATTATTCACTGTGAATTGGCACTGGGCTAATGGCGCGTGGGTCTTAGTCTTCACGTGTTTATGTTGCTTCATTTTGCCTTATGCTGCCTCATGCTGCCTCATGCTGCCTCAATCACACTTGCATTGAGTCGGGCTTGGGTGGCCAACTCCATGCGCTTAAAAACGCTTTCATGTTTGAGTCCAGGATCACTCCAGACTTGTCGCCAACGTCTCGCGCCAGCTTGTCCGTGCCAAAGCCCAAGCATGTGACGAGACATGTGTTGGTATGACGCTGTTTGGTTTGGATTTGAGCGCTCCTTTGGGTTGGCCTTCATCTCTTGCAAAGTCTTGTGCATGTACTCCACATAGGCCAACTCTACCTCTTCACGAGTTCTCAAAGGCTCAGGACTTAACTCGGGAGCTTGGACACCATGGGTTGTTGTGATTTTTGAATGGCGCTCAAAGATGTTGTCCCATTCACTGAGCATATAAGGGGTGTGATAGGCTGCACGCCCCACCATCACCCCGTCAATGGGGCCTTGAAAATCAACGTCTTCTTTGCCTCTAGGCTCGTCACTCAAATGACCCAAGTCACCCGAGTCACCCGAGTCACTTAAGCCAACCCAAACCTCCGAGCCTTGAGTTAAAAATTGCTCAATGTGAGCATTGTCCTCCACGCCCCCATTGACAATGAATTGAAGATTGGGGAAGTCTGCCTTGAGCTTACCGAGCACCTCGTAGCGTAGAGGGGGAATTTCTCGATTTTCTTTGGGTGAGAGACCTTTAAGCCACGCTGACCTGGCATGCACGATAAAGACCTCACAACCGGCCAGTGCCACTTGACCGACAAAATCTCTTACAAACCCATAACTCTCAAACCGGTCCACACCGATGCGGTGCTTGACGGTGACGGGAATGCTCACACGGTCCTTCATGGCCTTCACGCAGTCACTCACCGTATGTGGCTCCAGCATTAAACAAGCACCAAAGGCGCCGCGCTGCACTCGTTCAGAAGGGCATCCGCAGTTGAGATTAATTTCGTCGTATCCCCACTCTTGACCCAATTGGGCGCAATGAGCCAAGTCCTGAGGTTCAGAGCCCCCCAGTTGAAGAGCCACGGGGTGCTCAAACTCGTCATAGGCCAAATGCCTTGGAATATCCCCATGGATCAAGGCCCCAGTGGTGACCATCTCGGTGTAGAGCAATGCACGCTGGCTAAGGAGGCGATGGAAGTAACGACAATGCCGATCAGTCCAATCCATCATGGGCGCAACACTGAGTAGTCGCGCGAGAGGCGCTGGGTTGATGTGGCGAGGGGCTACCATAAATATGAAATCTGTTGCTTTGAATTCACTGATGCAGATGAGAACACAATCATCACACGATCAATGATCAGTTCAAATAACATATTCTGACATTAAAAAGCCCACAATCAAGTGGGCCAAGTAAAGCGGTGCGAGGGTTTGTTGAAGACTTTTATATTTGAAGCAATGGGCTTATTGAGGAGGAGAGGTCATGTGACTAGTTCACTTCAAAACCTATCCTCTCCTAGCCCACATTTTTGGACTTCACACCCTCATCTCACTCGGTAAGCACCGGGTAATTAACCCATGTGCAAGCCACCATTGCAAGAGAAGTCCGCACCGGTTGTAAAACCAGACTCTTCACTGGCCAACCAACCCACAATGGAGCCAATTTCATCAGGTGTACCCAAGCGTTTGACGGGGATGGTCGCTACGATTTTTTCAAGAACATCTTCGCGTATGGCTCTCACCATCTCGGTACCAATGTAGCCAGGCGATACGGTATTCACGGTCACACCTTTGGTGGCCATCTCTTGGGCCAAGGCCATGGTAAAGCCATGCATGCCCGCTTTGGCTGCCGAGTAATTGGTCTGACCCGATTGGCCTTTCTCGCCATTGACTGAGCTAATCTGAATGATCCGGCCCCATCCCATCTCAATCATGTCTCCCACCACTTGTTTGGTGACATTGAACATGGAGGTTAGATTGGTGTTGATCACCGCGTCCCAGTCATCACGAGTCATTTTCAAAAACATGCGGTCTCGTGTAATACCCGCGTTATTGACCAAGACGCTGATGGGTCCATGCTGCTCTTTGGCTTTGGCAAATGCATCCACGGTGGATTGCCATTCAGCAACATTGCCCACCGACGCATAAAAATCGTATCCCAGTTGCTTTTGCTCATGGATCCACTTCTCAAAGTCCCGGGTGGGACCACAGCCGGCTACCACGGTGTAACCATTTTTATGCAGACGTTGGCAAATCGCAGTTCCGATGCCACCCATTCCACCTGTTACGTATGCTACTTTTTTAGTCATGAATTGTCTCACTTATAGTTAATTGAATCTGCCATTTACACGTTACCTACACATCACTTTCACATCACTTGCAAAGGAAGTCATGCTCAGTCATCACCGAAGAGTTTTAACGCTCCAAGGCCAGTGACACCCCCATGCCGCCACCGATGCACAAGGCTGCCAAGCCGCGTTTTGCGTTGGAGCGTTGCATCTCATGGAGCAAAGTCACCAAAATTCGACAACCAGACGCACCAATGGGGTGACCAATCGCAATGGCGCCACCATTGACATTGACCTTGCTGGGGTCGATCCCCAAGGCCTGATTGACTGCACACGCTTGGGCCGCAAAGGCTTCATTGAGCTCGAACAGGTCGACTGAATCGGCGCTCCATCCCGCACGAGAGAGCGCTTTTTGAGAGGCTGACACAGGTCCCATGCCCATCAAAGCAGGATCCAAGCCAGTGGTGGCAAACGACGCAATCCTTGCCAAAGGCGTGAGCCCCAAGGCAGCCGCTTTTTGAGCGGACATCACCACAACTGCTGCAGCACCATCATTGATACCGGACGCGTTGCCAGCAGTCACGCTTCCGGATTTGTCAAACGCGGGGCGCAGTGCTTCAAGAGCCTGAGCATTGGTTTTGGGGTTGATGAACTCATCGGTATTAAAGACAACGGGGTCGCCTTTTCTTTGGGGAATGCTCACCGAGACGATCTCATCCTTGAACTTGCCCGCCGATTGAGCCGCCAAAGCCTTTTGCTGACTCGCCAATGCCAAGGCGTCTTGCATTTCTCGAGTGATACCATGGGCTTTGGCCACATTCTCAGCAGTGATTCCCATGTGGTACTGGTGGTAAACATCCCACAATCCGTCCACAATCATCGAGTCCACCATCTTCCACTCACCCATGCGTTGGCCGTCTCTTGAGCCCATGAGCACATGGGGTGAGGCACTCATGTTTTCTTGACCACCCGCCACCACAATTTCACTGTCACCCCAAGCCACAGATTGGGCTGCGAGCATGACCGCCTTCAGTCCAGAGCCACACACCGCATTGATGGTCAACGCAGGCACTTCTTTAGAAATGCCTGACTTCATCAAGGACTGGCGGGCTGGATTTTGGCCAGCACCAGCAGCCAAAACTTGTCCCATGATCACTTCACCAACACTTGCTGGGTCCACCTTAGCACGGGCGAGGGCTTCGCGAATGACTGTTGCACCCAGGTCGCTTGCTGAGACTTTGGCTAAACTGCCACCGAACTTACCCACGGCTGTTCTTGCCGCTGACACAATCACAATATCATTCATCGTTTCTCTCCTGATTTATCAATTATTGTTGAACCCAAATGCCTCTAAACTTTGACGGCCACGTATCGACCCGGGGCCGATTCCATGGGCTTGAATTGAGCGTTGCCGGCGCGTTTGGGAGCGGCAATGCTACTGCCCGCATGCGCACTCAACCACTGGGCCCAATTGGGCCACCAACTGCCGGGAATTTCTTGGGCCGATTCAAGCCAAGAATCCAATTTTGCAGGAAATGTGCGTTTTGTGCTCACCCAATGACTTCTTTTCTTGGCTTGAGGAGGATTGATCACCCCAGCAATGTGTCCGGATGCGCCCATCACAAAGGTTTTGGGGCCCTTAAAGATTTGGGTAGAAGCGTACGCAGAGTCCACTGGCACGATGTGATCTTCTTGCGAGCCGTAAATATAGACTGGCACCTTGATTTGACCCATATCAATAGATTCCCCGCATAGCTTCACAGCACCGGGCTTGATCAAAAGGTTTTCCAAATAAGTGTTTCGCAAATACCAAGCATACAAAGGACCTGGCAAATTGGTCGCATCGCTATTCCAATACAACAAGTCAAAAGCCGGAGGGGTCTGCCCCTTCAAGTAGTTGCCAACCACATAGTTCCACACCAACTCATTGGGGCGCAAAAAACTAAACGTTTGCGCCAACTCTCGCCCGGGTAGCAAGCCACCTTTGGCAAACTGCAACTCACGCAATTGAACCATGGATTCATCGATGAAGACGTCCAAAATCCCCGTATTACTAAAATCAACCAAAGTAGTGAGGAAGGTGGCACTGCTAACCGGAGACTCCCCTCGCGCGGCCAACACAGCCAAGGCACAACTGAGCATGGTGCCGCCCACACAAAAGCCCAATGTGTTAATTTGTTTTTTGGGAGCCAATGCCGAGGCAACTTCAATGGCTTTGAGCACAGCGTGCTCAATGTAGTTGTCCCAACTCGCTTGCGCCATGGACTCACCAGGGTTATTCCAGCTCACCACCAGAGTACGGTGCCCCTGTGAGACCGCATAGCGAATAAAAGAGTTCTCAGGCTGCAAGTCCAAAATATAGAACTTATTGATACAAGGTGGCACCAAGAGGAGTGGTTTTTCAAACACCTTGGGGGTCAGTGGGGTGTACTCAATGAGCTGAAAATAGTCGTTCTCAAAGATCACCTGACCCTCAGTGGTGGCTACGTTTTTACCCACCTCAAAGAGAGACTCATCGGTCATGGAGACATGGCCCTGGCGCAAGTCATGCACCAAGTTCTCCAACCCGTGCGACAAACTGGCTCCTTGTGTTTTCACGGCCAAGTCGATCGCCTCAACGTTGGTGGCAAAAAAATTACTCGGCGCACTCGCCGCAACAAACTGCTCAACGGCAAATTTAATTCGCATCTTGGTTTTGTGATCAGTCTCTAGTGCATCCGTAAGATTCACCAAGGTGCGAGAGCTCAAAATATACAACGCTGCTCCAAACTGAGAGGCAGGTTGTGAGCTCCAGGCATCTGCACTGAACCGTCGATCTTTGATCTTTAAATTCGCATGAAGGCTTTGATTCCAAAGCTCACTTGCTTGGGTCACGAAGTCTTGTTGAATGCGCTCGAGCTTGGCTGAATCAAAGGCCAATGCGGCTGGTACGCCCAAGGGAGTAGAAAACCCTTTGAGTTGAGCCAAGGTGCTCTCAAAGGCTTGCGCCATGAGGGCGCTGTAATCCGGGTTTACTCCCGAGTGGGAAGATTGATTCGATTCACTCATTGACGAGAACTCCAAGGACTGCAAAAGCCCTGATTCAAAAATAACCCCAATCCACACCCCCAAAGCTAAAAATTGGATTCACCGTGGACTGATGAATGGCTTTAAGAGTGTCACTTAATAAAGAGTATCGCAGTTATTGGACTTATTTTTTAGAGTATTACCTCCAGATTGATTGCGAAAAATCAAAGGTTTCAGCGTCAATTGATTTCAACCGAACGCTTCCCATCAATCGTTCACGAGTTCAGGCCTGACCTCTCCAGCCAAATACTGGCTGCAAATCGGCCACACACGCCTTGTCGCCGAAAGGAAAAAAAATCCTGATGGTTGCTCACTGTGCACCAAGGATCCACGCGATGAGACCATGGGTCATGGGCAAGGGGAAGATTACCCCACAAACGAGCCACACCTTGTCGTTGCAACTCCATCTCCACGAGCCAAGGCAGATGGGCCATCCATTTGCCAGGGTGCAGCTGGCTTTGAATGAAGGCACACTCGTTCTTGGAGTTTCGGCTCAAGAACCAATCCCTCACCTCAGGTCCCACCTCAAAGGCGGTGGGACCTATGCAAGGCCCCAACCATGCAAATAGGCGAGGTTGTGGCTCGAGCTCTTCAAATGAGTCCTGATTTGAGGGGCTTGGGAGTCTACTTTTGAGGGTTTGAACTGCTTGGGCAATGATCCCACCTTGTGGGTCCAGCTCAGGCGCTACGCCAAACGTATTGAGTCCGACCAAACCACGCCACCCCACATGCACAGCCGCTACGGCACGTCCCAAAGAGTCAGCCAAAAGAAGTGGCATGCAATCGGCGACCATCACGGTGCAAGCGACTCCTGGTTCGGTGGTCCAGGCCCAATCGGCCGAAATGGGGTTGATGGAGGAATGCTCAACCTCCAGCATCTGGGTGTTCAACTCAACCCCTTGGGTACCGTGAATTTGATTGAGAAATACGGGTTGGGCCCCCAACTCCAAAGCATACAAACGGCGGTTTTCAATGACCAGTTGCGCCTCATCTGCGACATGCAAAGCCAGGTTCATCGACGCATAAACGCCCTTTGAGACACC
>Ga0164296_1001014_pt1 | contig 31434 bp, 26 predicted proteins | sample GEODES057metaG_FD_113533 | JGI IMG/M metagenome (GOLD analysis project Ga0164296, IMG submission 113533) | Dystrophic lake water microbial communities from Trout Bog Lake, Wisconsin, USA - GEODES057 metaG | ecosystem: Environmental > Aquatic > Freshwater > Lake | place: USA: Trout Bog Lake...
ACTGGAGTTGATACTGATGCAACTGAACCACTGGTTGTTGTTTCTTCTAATTCTTTTGGATTACGACCAAACTTTGGTCCACCGTATGAGTCTGAGTCTGGAGTTGATACTTCTAGTACTCTAGGGTCACGACCAGAACGAAATGCTGGTTGTGTTGGATTTGGTTGTCCGTATTGTGAATCTTCTTGTAAGTGACTGATTTTCATGTTAAAATTCCATTAATCTTATATTTATCTCTAAAAGTCTTGTTCATGCACAATTAGTAATCGTTTGCATTTGTACTTGGATACGATCTTGTTACAGGATTTACTGGTGTGAGGCTATTAATAGTTTGTGTGCCCCACATAATTCTGACACCACCTGCACCTGCAGAATTAGTACCAGAGAATCCATAATTTATACCACCTCCTCCTGCACCTATTCCGCCAGGACTTCCACCTGATCCGCCATTTCCTGGACCACCTACACCAGACACTGGATATGCTCTATATGGATTTTGACATGAACTACGTAAAGGAGATCCTGCACTACCGGACCAAGTAGTAGGTCCACCGCCACCTGAAGTACCGTTAGTACCAGCACCAGTTAAACCAACTCCACCTCCAGGACGTCCGGGATAGTATGTATTATAATTAGTACCATATTGTGTTGCTTTAGGCAGACCTCCGTCGCCTCCACCGCCACCGCCACCTGTACTACTATAGCTTCCAAAGGTTGCACAACTTCTGGCTAAGCTACCACCATTACCGTAATGTTGTCTATAATTACTAAAAGTACTACAATAAATAGCATACCAGTATTCACCTAAAGCACCATTGCCGCCGGCTCCACCTGCACCACTATAACCACCTGCGCCACCACCGCCACCACCGCCACCTGAGGCGTGAGCATGGCACTGTGCAGTGGTTCCGCAAGCAGTAAAGCCAGTACCACCAACTCCACCACTACCACCACCGTCTCCTGCTACTATTATATATCCGCCGTAACCGCCTGTTCTATTATTCAATCCGCCACCTCCGCCACCGGCAGCAATTATAGTTGTACCATTGATAATAATATTTGATTGTCCACCTGCACTACATAATGCTCCAGCTGCTCCTACATTAACAGTTACAGATGTACCAGGTGTTGTACTATACGTGGTTTTATATACTAAGGCTCCACCACCTCCGCCTCCACCTCCTTGACTTTGACACAAGGTACTAGTGATTGTATAAGAATTACCACTTCCACCTCCACCACCAACAGCAACCATGCTTATTACGCTAACACCGTTTGGTACAGTAAATGTACTTAAACCAGCAGTTGTAACAACATATTGACTTGGTGCAACACTTATAATAAGATTTGCAGTTCCTGTACCAGTTTGACCTGTGCTATCAGCGATAGTTATTGAATATTGAGTTGGTGTGTATGCATATGTAGGTGATCCTGTCCAAGTACTTTCAGCTCCGGTTACAGTACCATTGAATAATCCATTAGCAGATATAATATTCAGTCCTGTAGGCAATGCAGGAGTACTAGAACTTACACTATACGGAGCTAGTCCACCTGATACTGTTACCAATGTTTGAGGAGTAGTTATTGGGACATTTCTTGATATATTTAAAGTAGACGATGTGCTTCCAATCGTTAATGCCAATACTGCTTGTATATAGAAAGATTTTGTTACTGTTTGTACACCACTAGCATCAGACACACTCATGGTGTAAGAAGTAGCAGCTAATGTATTAGGAACAGTACCAGTTATTGCACCAGTTGAACTATTTAATGTTAATGTACCTGGTAAACTGGTACCAGATATAGAATAAGTATAAGGAGTTACTCCCCCTGTCACAGTTACTGGAGTAAATGTTGCACTATTTGTATTTGGTTGACCACTGTTATAAACCAATCCTTTTGGTGTTGAACTAGATCCATAAATTGTTGATAATACTAATGCCGTAACTGCAATTAGACTAACCGTCCTTGCAGTAGCAGTTTGTCCTGCTAAATCAGTTGCAGTAATTGTAATTGAATATGTAGTATTAACGCTAACAGTTGGCATAGTACCAGATAATACACCTAAATTACTAATTGTTACACCGGGTATATTAACTGGTTCACTCAATGAAAAAGTATAACCGCCAGTTGTCGTTGGTATACCACCTGATATAGTCACTGGAGTGTATCCAGTTAATGTACCACCAGAAACACCATAGCTGGTAGCTACCGAAATACTAGATGAAATAGACGGTGGTGCAATCACAGATATAATAGGAGATTCCATAACAACAGGACCTGTCAATGCAGTAATTAATCTAAACTCAGGTCTAAAGCTTTCGGATGCAGGTGAAGTAAGTACAGTTGTTCTAGTTAATGATCCAGAGGCACTACTAGTAGTACCGGTAACTGTGAATGAACCTGAAGTTAAACTATCTGAAAATCTAGTACTAGCTGATGTACTTGAAGCTGCTAAATCCCAATATATAGTAGTTCCATTTGGAACTCCGGTTGTTGTAACTGAATAAACTATTTGAGGATATCCACACCAAACTGTATTTGAGCTTAATGATAAATTACTACCGTTTGTTATATTTGTAGTTAATGTAAAAGTTGGTACATATGCATTAACATTGATAGTATTGCTTGTTGATACAACTGTTCCTGTTATGCTAACAGTCCTTATGCTAAGTATAAAACTTGTCGCAGATGCATAATAATTAGTTAGAATTGGTATTGTGATTGTTCCAATACCACTAGTTATAGTGAATGAGCCTGATACAACTGTTATAACGTTTGTAGTTGCCGTACCTGATAATGTCCAATAAAATGTACCAGACACGATACTGCTTATTGTAAATACAACCGAGCCACCTTGACTAACAGTAGTTACATTAGGAGATATAGTAATTTTATTAGTTGTTTCATTTGTAACTGTTACAGTAGGTGTTGAGGCTAATGATAGATAGCCACCTGGTCCTGTTGGGTATATACCAAATATAATCGTAGCACCTACCGTTGCATTTGAATTTACAGTAACTGTAAATGTACCTGTATTATTAAGTATAGTTATAATACCAGTCGTGGCACTTAATGAGCTTGAACTAATAGTAGAAGTACTAGAATTGAAAGCCCAGTATAAAGTATTACCGTGTAAGTTTATATAGTTATTGGTTACAATAGTATATGTTATCGTATTTCCTATAACTGTATTTGTTACATTTGCACTAACAAATACAGAAGCATCTGCTACTAATGTTGAAGGATATGTTCTTGTTGTTCCGGGCCATATTATTCTAACTGCACCGTTTCCACCGGGATTACCAGTTGTAGTTACAGATGATCCTACATATCCACCACTTCCTCCGCCTCCATAAGCGCCACCCACACCAAATGATCCACTAGCACCATTGCTACCACCTGATCCATCTGAATTTAAATATCTAGTACCCAATACACCGTCAAGTCCTAATCCTAATAAACCTACACCACCGCCTCCACCACCAACAGTACCTGCATAGCTCAACCCACCTGCTCCGGCGCCTGATCCTGATGATGCAGCTGTATCACTATTACCACCGTTTGCAGTATAGCCTGCTGCGCCTCCACCGCCACCACTTAACCCAGAACTAACTCCTCCACCATTGCCACCAGTATAGCTTGCATATGTCCCATATGATGTTGTAACACTAGTAGGAGTACCTCCTGCACCTGATGTGGATGCTGATCCACCCCCTGCTAAATTCAAAATAACTTCACTATTGAAATTTCTTGTTATACTAGTTAGTCCACCTACAGAGTTGGCAGCACCACCTGCTCCTATAACTATTGCAAATGTTTCACCAGGTGTAGTAGTTATTGTATTTACATATGCCAATGATCCGCCGCCGCCACCTATATTAGATGTTGCGCCACCACCTCCACCTCCACTAACTCCTACTAGACTAATGCTCGTCACATTAGCTGGTACAGTAAAAGTACCTGAAACTGAAAATACTTGTTGACCTGTAGGCGCTGCTACATTATTATATTTTGCACCTTGTAGTGATACTTGTGTTGATAAACTTCCAAATCTTGACATATATTATCCGTATGTAGATAGTTGACCTAATGCAGTCCAAGCCGATGTACCTGTATTATATATTAAAGTCAATCCTACTACATCAACTTTACTTGCATATCCTGTTGGTTGTATACCGCCGTACCATTTAATTGTAGTAGGTGTAGCATTAACACTAGAATTATTACTTATTGATAGTGCAGTAGGAACATATGGAGTTGCACCTTGATTGATGACTATTCCAATCACAACACTTCTATTTGATAAGTTTGGTACATTAACAATATTTGCAGTAAAGTTTGCACTAGGCGAAGTGATATCCCAAATACTGCCTGTACTGAAATCAAAGCTAGTTGGTGTAGAACTTACAATATTAACAACATCCATTGTTTGATAGAATGTAGTATAACTATTGAATGTAGCATTACCTGAAATATTCAATGAAGTTAATGTACCTGTACTTGTAATATTAGGTTGAGCACCTGTCGTCAATACACCTGCATGATAGTTAGCAGTAATTAGATTACCTAAGTTTGCATTACTACTTGTGATATTACCAGTTACAGTTAAACTACTTAATGTACCTGTACTTGTGATATTGGGTTGAGCACCTGTTGTTAATGTACCTGTAAAGTAATTACTTGTTACTAAGTTACCTAAGTTAGCATTACCACCTGTGATATTACCAGTTATATTAGCAATACCACTTGCATTAATGTTACCCACATTTGCATTTGCAGTAACTACCAATGAGCTTAATGTACCAACACTTGTAACATTAGGCTGTGCATTGGTCGTCAATGTTCCAGTTATAGTAGTGAATACACCCGTAGTTCCACCAATATTTCCTACATTAGCATTACCTGTAGCATTCAATGTACCTGCAACATTAATACCTGTACCTGTTGTAACCAATACATTTGTATTACCAGCAACACTGATATTAACATTACCACTAGAAGTAACTAATACATTACTAGTTCCATTGCTCAAACTAGCACTACTTATAGTAGACCAAGACAAATTACCTGTACCGTCTGTCTGTAGATATTGACTAGCACTTCCACCTGTTAATTTAACATTACCAACTGCACCTAAACTTAAAGTACTGGTACCAATGAAATTAGCTACCCCATTAACTATTAAACCTGATAGTGTACCAACGCTTGTAATATTTGGTTGAGCATTGGTTGTTAATGTACCTGTATATAATGTAGATGTTACTAAACTACCTAAATTAGCATTTGCACCAGTGATATTACCTGTAGCATTTAATGTACCTGCAACATTAACTCCAGTATTAGTTACTACTAATACATTTGCAGCTCCTGCTGATGAAATGTTTACATTTGAACTTGAGGTAACTATTACATTACTAGTTCCATTAGTGATACTACTAGTACTTACAGTAGCCCAGGCTAGATTACCGGTACCATCTGTTTGTAAATATTGACCAGAACTACCACCTGTAATTTTAACATTACCGTTTGCACTTAAATTAGTTACACCTAACACAGTTAATCCACTTAGTGTACCAAGTGATGTAATGTTAGGTTGCGCATTGGTTGTTAGTGTTCCGATATGATAACTAGCTGTAATATTGCCAGTGATATTAATATTACCTGAGCCAATGTTTGAATATGCAGATGAGTTACCAATGTTAGCATATGTACCACCTGAACTAGTAGTAATATTTCCGTTGATAAAATTAACATAATTAGCAGATGTATTACCAATTTGTATACTACTTGGGTTTACTGTTATTAATGAGTATCCAGATGAATTGATAGTGGTAACACCTGTTGTACTTAAATTAATGGTACTATTTCTAGATCCATCACTGCTACCTAATGTACCTACTATGTAACCACCTGCAGCAGTAATACCACCAGTAACATAAATATTACCTGAACTGATATTTGAATAGTAACTTGAGTTACCAATGTTAGCATATGTACCACCTGAACTAGTAGTAATATTTCCGTTGATAAAATTAACATAAGTGGCAGATGTATTACCTATTTGTATACTAGTTGGATTTACTGTAACTAATGGGTATCCAGATGAATTGATAGTAGTGACGCCAGATGTAGTTAAACTAACCGTACTATTTCTAAATGCATCACTGCTACCTAATGTACCTACTATGTAACCACCTGCAGCAGTAATACCACCAGTAACATAAATATTACCTGAGCTAATATTTGAATAGTAACTTGCATTACCGATATTAGCGTATGTACCACCTGAACTAATTGTAATATTTCCATTGACAAAGTTAACATATGTAGCAGATGTATTACCTATTTGTATACTAGTTGGATTTACTGTAACTAATGGGTATCCAGATGAATTGATAGTAGTAACACCCGTCGTACTTAAACTAATGGTGCTATTTCTAGATGCATCACTACTAGCTAATGTACCTGCTATATATCCGGCTGCATTAATACTACCAGTGATATTGATATTACCTGAACCGATATTTGAATAATAACTTGAATTGCCAAAGTTAGCGTACATACCTGATGTACTAGTTGTGATATTTCCATTGATAATATTCAAATAAGTACTACTATATGTGTTACCTATTTGTATGTTGTAACTTGAATTTACAGTAACACCTGGATATCCAGATGAATTGATAGTAGTAACACCTGATGTACTTAAACTAACGTATGCGTTTCTAGATGCATCACTACTACCTAATGTACCTACTATGTAACCACTTGCTGCAGTAATACCACCAGTAACATAAATATTACCTGAGCTAATATTTGAATAGTAACTTGCATTACCGATATTAGCATATGTACCTGTAGCACCAGTTGTAATATTTCCGTTAGCAACAGTTAATTGATTGTAACTAGAGCTACCTAAAGTTGCACCATATTGAGTAATATACATTACATTTGAAACACTATTGGCGCTAATTGTAACTGCTGTACTACCAGGTACGATACTTGTAACTCCACCTGAATATATGTGAGCACCTAATAAATTTGTTCCAGTTATACTACCAGTTACATTGATATTACCTATACCAATGTTTGAATAGTATGTTGAATTACCAATATTAGCACCAGTACTACTTACAACCATAATACTAGAACTGTTTACACTAAAGTTAATATTACCATTTGCAACTGGAATACTTACATTACTGTTTACATTACTAATATTATATCCTGTACCTCCTGCAGCAACTGTAGCCCAAGATAGTCCACCTGCTCCATTTGTCTGTAAATATTGGCCACTAGTTCCACCTAACAATGTTAAATTAACTACTGAACCTAAATTAGAAGTTCCACCAACGTTTAAACTCGATAGTGTACCAACACTAGTAATATTTGGTTGAGCAGCAGTTGTAAGTACACCTTGATGATAATTTGCAATTACTACATTACCTAAATTAGCATTTGCGCTCGTAATATTTCCTGTCACAGTCAAACTACTTAATGTACCGAGACTTGTAATATTTGGTTGTGCATTAGTTGTTAGTACACCTGCAAAATAATTACTTGTTGCTAAGTTACCTAAGTTAGCATTACCACTTGTAATATTAGCAGTAACAGCTAAACTTGCCAATGTACCAAGACTTGTAATATTTGGTTGTGCATTAGTTGTTAGTACACCTGCAAAATAATTACTTGTTGCTAAGTTACCTAAATTAGCATTACCACCTGTAATGTTACCTGTAACTGTTACACTACTTAGTGTACCGGTACTTGTGATATTGGGTTGTGCACTCGCAGTTACTGTTCCTGCAGTAGTTGATGATCCTGCATATGTACTATAATTTGCATTTGCAACTGTTCCTGTAACATTCGCACCTTGAATATTACTTAAGTTATTACCACTTCCAATAAAGAAGTTTGCAGTTAGTGCATTACCTAAGTTAGCATTGCCGCTAGTTATGTTACCTACCACAGACAAACTTGCCAATGTGCCTAAGCTTGTAATATTTGGTTGTGAACTTGCCACAACAGCACCTGCATATGCACCATAATTTGCATTTGCTACTGTACCTGTAATATTTGCAGCTTGAATGTTACTTAGATTGTTACCACTTCCAATAAAGAAGTTTGCAGTTAGTGCATTACCTAAGTTAGCATTTCCTGCACGAATGTTACCCAGTGAGTTAACTGTAACTACGTTTGTAGTAACACTTACATTACTAGCAAATTCAAATTCTGCATTGGCATTTTTCCATCCAATGAATGCTTGTGTTGCAGAACTACCTGTATAATAATTTAATATAGTACCACGATCATATCCATCATTGCTTGTTAATGCAGCGTTATTAGCTCCATTGCCTTGATATATCAATGGGTCTTCGATTGCAGTAACATTGCTATTGATATAACTTGTATTACCTGTGATAGTTAAATTACCTGCTATTGTTACATTACCACCTACTGTTAAACTACTCAATGTACCAACACTAGTAATATTTCCTTGAGTTGCACCTGATACAGTTGATGCATATCCATCAATACTAGTTATACCAGTCAATGATTGTGAACCAGTGCCACGATTTAATGCAATCGCAGTATTGCCTATGTATACTGTACTATTACCCAATACACTAGAAGGTATAGTACCTGTTATATTACCACCAGGAATTGATGTTAATGATAGAGCTGAACCTGTAGTCAATAAGTAAGATGATGCTGGGGTACCACCTAAGTATGCAGAGTTATTTGCACTGTTGACTGTACCTAATACATTGCTTCCAGTCAATGATGACAAATTAGCACCAGATATACTACCTAAAGTAGCGTTCCAAATACCAGACGTGATATTACCAACTATATTTAAATTTGCAGCGCTAGTAATATTACCTTGAATTGGATTTGAAACTGTATTTGAATAGCCTGTTGAATCTTGATTTAATACAGGTATTACACCTGGGCTAATAGTACCAGTAGTAATATTGCTTGCGTTCAATAATGACAAATTAGCACCAGATACACTACCTATGTTTGCACTCCAAGTACCAGATGTTATATTACCTGTTGTATTTAAATTTGCAGCGCTAGTGATATTACCTTGACTTGCACCAGAAACTGTAGCCGAATATCCAGTTGTATTTTGATTTAGAGTTGGGATATAACTAGCACTAATTGTTCCAGTTGCAATATTGCTTGCATTTAGTGATGATAAATTAGCACCAGATATACTACCTAAATTAGCACTCCATGTTCCAGATGTTACATTTCCTACTACAGAAAGATTTGCGGCACTAGTAATATTTCCCTGTGTTGCACCAGTAACATTGATTGCGTTACTAGCAGAACCACTAAGTGCTCCTACAAATGTAGTAGCAGTTATGGAAGCATTGTTTAAATTGGCACTGATAGATGAATTGATATAATTCTGTGAGTTGCCATTTGATGATGATGTTACAAAAGTTGGGTAAGCAGTACCACTAGTTGATGTGTTGGTTTGTAATCCACCTGCATATGCAGAGTATGTGGCATTAGCAACTGCTCCTGCTACATTAGCACCTGCAACCGCATTAGCAGTTGTTGCATAAGTTGCAAGATTGATTGATCCAGATATATTTGCAGCTTGAATATTGCTTAGGTTGTTACCACTACCTATGAAATAGTTAGCAACAACATTACCAGTAACTGACATCACATTAGTAGATGCATTGAATATAAAATTATTACTTGCACCTGAGTTACCAGCATTGTTATATAACACATTCCATTGTAAGCCAGGTACTATAATATTACCACTGATATTTCCAACAATATTACCTAAAAAGTATGAAGCAGTAATATTACCGGTAGATGTTAAATTAGATATTACACCAAGTGAAGTAATATTAGGTTGCGCACTTGCATATACTGTACCTGCAACCAATGCATTACCAACTTGTCCAGTAACATTTCCACCGGATACATTATTTGCAATAGCTGCATATCCTACCTGACCACTGACATTACTTCCTGCTATTGAATCAGCAACTGATGCGTGAGCAACTGTACCAGTAACATTAGCACCTGCAACTGAATTTGCAATTGCGGCGTAATTTACCTGTCCTGTTACATTACCACCGGATACATTATTTGCAATAGCCGCATAACTAACTTGACCAATAATATTTGAACCAGTGATAGCACTTAATAGACTACCATTTCCTGCATAATAATTAGCAGTAACTAAATTACCTAAGTTAGCATTACCTGATGTAATGTTACCTGAAACAGTTAAGCTACTCAATGTACCAACGCTTGTAATATTAGGCTGGGCACCTGTATATACTGCACCAGCAACTATTGCACTACCTACTTGACCAGTAACAACACTACCTTGAATATTACTTAAATTGTTACCTGAACCAATGAAATAATTTGCAGTAACACTATTTCCTAAACTTGCATTATTTCCAGTGATAGATCCAGCTACTGATAGAGAACTTAGTGTACCAACGCTTGTAATGTTTGGTTGTGCATTAGTATATACACTACCTGCAACTGTTGCATTGCCAACTTGACCTATTACATTTGCGCCGGGTATTGAAGGTACACTGCCTGCAGTATTTGCAAAATTTGCATTTGCAACAATTCCATTTACATTGGCGCCTGTTACACTTCCCGCGGATGTTGCGAATACAGCATTAGCGACTACACCAATAACGTTAGCACCTGCAACATTTCCTGCAGTATTTGCAAATGTGGCATTTGCAACTGTACCAACAACATTAGCACCTGCTACACTATTTGCAGTACTTGAAACTGTTGCATAACCAATTGTACCTGTTATGTTAGAGGCGGATACACTTATTGCAATACCTGCAACATTTGAATATGAGGCAGAGGTTACTATACCTACAACATTGCTCCCTGATACACTATTTGCAGTAGCGGCATAACTAACTTCACCATTAACATTTGAACCTGCTACATAATTTGCAACTGTTGCATAATTAGCAAGATTAATTGATCCTACAATATTACTTGCATTGACTGAATATGCAGTACCGGCATAATTTGAATAGTTTGCAGTATTAGCTTGTACATTAGATATCGCAGTACCGTCACCAACAAAGAAGTTAGCGGTTGCTAAATTACCTAAATTAGCATTACCTGATGTAATATTGCCTATTACATTTAATGCATTTAATTGTCCTAAGCTAGTAATATTAGGTTGAGCATTAACATACACACTACCTGCAATCAATGCGTTACTAACTTGACCAGTAACATTACCACCTAATACAGATGTTGCACTACTAGCAAGCCCGGCATTTGTTGCATAAGCAGCATTTGCTACAGTACCATTGACATTACTACCTTGAATATTACTTAAATTGTTACCTGAACCAATGAAATAATTACCTGTTACATTATTACCTAAAATAGCATTACCTGCAGATAAATTGCCGGTAAAATTAGCCATTGCTGCATTTACTCTATTGTTGCTAAAATATAAATTTGTACCTTCAGCCAATTCGGTAGTACTAATAGGTAATGCAAAATAATTTGAACCATCACGAGTTTGTTCCCAAATTTTACTAGCCTCATTCCAGCGCAAACTTGTATTAGCACTGGATCCCCTAGCAATAATTATACTTGCATTTAGTGTTGGTACACCAACAACGCCAGCATTCAACACAACTTTATTATCATTGATGTTTTGACTAGAAATATTGGTAACGCTTTGTGTACCTGTAATTGTTAAATTATGGAATACTACATCACTTGTAGTGTTCAAACTTTGATTTGGTTTGTTTGTTAAATCGTTATAGCTACCAGTTGTAGCCACTGTTGCTAGAATTGGTTTGTTTGTTAAATCGTTATAATTCCCAGTAGATGCTACAGTAGCAAAGCTAGGTTTACCACTCAAATTTCCCCATGTAATATTTGCAACTGTGTTTGCTAAGTTAGATACATTAGAATTGGTAGCATAATTTGCAATATTTGGTGCTCCGCTTAAATTACCCCATGTAATATTTGCAACTGTGTTTGCTAAATCAGATACATTAGAATTAGTAGCGTAGTTTACTAGTGAAGGCGTACCTGATAAATTTGCATATGTTAATGATGATGAAGTTATGAACCCACTATCATTTGTTAATTGACTTGTTCTACTTGGTATACTAGGTTTGTTTAATATTTGTGATGGGCCACTAGTTGCATTCCAATCAGATTGACCACCGCCGCTAATAGACACTGAACTCCAAGATAGATTACCGTTACCATCTGTAACCAAAACTTGATTAAGACTACCACCCGAAATTGAAACAGATGATACATTTCCTAAATTAGAATGACCTGTTATTACTAAATTACCAGATACACTAAGTGTATTAGATGTTGGATCAAACATAAATGCATTTGACCCAGCTAGTGCACCATTGGATATAAACTCTACATCATTGTTATATCCATTTGGATTGGTTGTATTCACATAGGTAACATTTGTTTGTGTAACATATACTGTGTTAGCGATACTACTAGTGGTAGTCGTTGTAGTTAAATTGTTGCCAGCATTGGTAGTTGTTACAGGTAAATTACTTGCATTATTGATACTTGTAATGCCAGGGTTACCGGAACCGCCTAAGTTGGTTAGGGTACTTAATGCCGGATCTATTGCAGTGTTTACTGCTTGTGGTGTGGTACTTACTGTCATTTAAACTTTTTCCTTATTATTCTTCTTATGCTCTAAGTAACGGTGGTGTGCCGTCACGATTAATTTTACTACCTAATTTTCTAGCGTTATCTTGTATAGAGTAGGGTGTTACATCTACGGTTAATGCAGTTTTAAATCTTGGATCATTCTTTTCTTTTGTACTTGGTATATATCCTGAGGCTTCTTTCATCAAGTGTTCAGCATCACTGCCCCACTTACTCCACATTTGTTTACCTGCATTACTTTGATATGGACTTGGTTTAATATCATTACCTAAACTCTTAGCATAAGCATACATCATTGTTGCTACACCCTTACCTTGATATTCATCATTAACTTCAGTGTCATCACTTTCTAACCAACTATTTCCCTTTTTGTCATTTTTCACAGTAAAGTCTGCTGAACCAATCATTCGTTGATACTTAGGTTTTTTAGGATCATATGCTCTTATTTGTAGACCTTTAGCATTAGAATCACCTAATCCACCAATGAAAGTACGGGCATCAAACATATAATCACCTATACGAACAGGTTTTGTCCCGAAAATAGGTAGTGAATTTATAATATCATTAAAAATTTTAGGATTTACACTTTCAGGTAGACTTAATTTTTTGTCATGTAACTCTTGCAATTTATCGTACAATTTTTTAATGTAACCTTTCTTACGCATAATTTTAAATGCTAAATTTTCAGGGCCAAATTCACCGTTCATATCTAATCCAGCTTGACGATATTTTTTAATTGTTTTTAATACATTCTTAATCTTATTTATGTTGTCAGATTTGTACGCATAGTTGCCCAACTTATACAGTTTTTGATATTTGAGTTTGGTTGCAATTTGATCTATGTGCGCTCTACGCTTTCTTGGTAATTTGATCCAACTATTATGTAATATACTATACTCACCTAAACTAATCACAGGTTGGTTTGTGTCTTGTACATACAATTCTACTTCATACCCATTGATAGCGATATCATGTGTATCATTGTAGACAGTCTTTTTGGCATCAAATAGTTCACGGTAAACATCATCATCGTTGAACTTATTCATGTCTACTAGGATGTGTAAATCAATGTCACTAAAGTCGGTGTAGCTATAGGCAGCGTTGCTTCCAGATATAGTAATGTCTTCTATATCTAGATTGTTTATACCTAAATGATCCACAAAATCTTCAGCAATTACCAATAATTGGTCTCTTACAGTTTGTTTTAATTTGTCACCGTCAAAAAGAGCTGGATTTAGTTTATCATGGAAGCGTACTGCATCATTTAGGTTGAAGGAATCTAATTCATTGAGTTGCATATATGTATTTATGAAAAAAGGCTGTCAATTGACAGCCTTCTGATTGGTTAAGCTAAATATAGCTTATTTTTTGCGAGTTTTCTTTGCAGGAGCTTCTGTTTGTGCCTCTGTTTGAACAGTAGTTGCGCTAGCAGTTTGTTGTTCTTGTTGTTTCTTTTGTAATTCAGCAAGATACATAGGTCCAATTGTTTCCATCAAATGATTCTGATTTTCCATACAGAATACATAAGATCCACTGTGACGCAATAGTACACGTTTATCAACATATACTTTACCACCGAGATCACGCCAGTTTTCACAGAAAGTCCAGTCTTCTGAATAGTAACGGTTCTGACGAACTGCTGTATCAAAATATGTCTTTAAGTGTTGATCGTACTTTGGATCTAAACCAATATCATTCTTGTATTGTTTAACTGCAGGGTGTGATTTGAGTTTCTCAAATACATTGCGTTTCATCAATAAGAATCCTGTACCAGCTTTACTAACTTCTTGGAATCCATCTGGTCCTTCTTCGGCACCTTCAAATCCATTAACTACCCACTTGATTGGCATAGTCTTCATTGGATACAATCCACCAATAACATCTACATCACGGTTCAATAGAACTAGTAAGTGCCATGGCTCCCAACCAATGTCCGCATCAACAAAGAACAAGTGTGTTGAATCTTGTTGTTCTAAGAATTTAGCGGTTAGTGTATTACGGGCACGACTGATTAGTGATTCATTAACCATTGTTTCCAATGTCCAATCAATACCTAATTGTCTTGCAGTATTAGCCCACTTGATAAATGACATGAATGTAGATTCAGTCAACATACCACCATAACAGGGCATTGCGATATGTACTTTAGTTGTGCGTAGAAAGTCTACATTAACCTGAACTTGACCAGCTTGTGGTTTTTGTTCTTCTGCAGGGGCATCAGTTGCTTCTGTTGTTGCTTCTGCTTGTTGATCTACGATCTCTTCCAATTTTTCAACTGGAACTGTTTTCTCTTGTGATTTTGGTTTTCTTGTTGCCATAGTTTCCTCTTGTTAAGATAGTAATATTTACTATCTGAGGACCACACCAAATTATTTTTCTTCTAAATAATCAGGATTTTCGCTGATTTTTCTACCATATGGGTGTTCTTCTTTTGACCCTGCTCTGTATCTTAAATTACTAGTATCAAGGCCTTTATCCTTTAAAAATTGTACATAAGCATCTAGTCTATGGAAAGGCATATTTACAACAAGTTTTTTTATAACTCTATTGTGTTTGGGGTGCACATAAAATAAATCTATGTATTTAGGTTGATGAATTCTTGCCTCTTCTAAATCACCTAATTTATTTTTTTCTTTTTCAAACTCTTCCCAACTATGATATACTTTTTCTTTTGGTATATTATTCAATGGATTAGTAGGGTTTTTGAATAATGCATGATAATCATCTACAGCAGAAAGAGGAGTAGTTGGCTTAGTAGGAGTTTGAGTTGGCTTACTTGCATGAAAGAAGTTGATTTCATCTAGTTCTTGTGTAAACTCTTGTCTATATAAATCTACTAATTCATCGCTTGATAATAATTCTAAATCACTTAGATCATATTTGCCCGTATCTAATAATTTCATTAATAAATTTGCTCTTTGTTTTCCATTAAGATACTCTTTACTTGATACATCTCCCAATTGGTTAATAGATTCTTTCATCAATTTCATAAAACGAAACTTTTGTTCAATAGTTGCTTCTTTCAATAATGGTCTAGCATTTTTGATAAGATCAAATATGTTTTCCTTTAAAGGATTATTTTTTAGGTTATTCATGGCAGATGTTTTAGATGCCTTAATTGCACTACTGCCTAAATTTTTATTCAATATGTTAACTACAGTTTTTAACAATTTAGCGTTGTTTTTAGTTGCAGGATACAGACTCATAGCCATTTCTTGTTTTTGCTTATCATTAAGTTTAGGCCATGTATTGCGAATCTGTGTTGCACTTGTCATATCACCTTCTCCAAATTCACGAACAGGCAAATAAGCCATATATGCATGCTTGGTCATTGGTTCTAAATGATTTTGGCTACCTTCATATGGTAATAGATAATTACTTAATGGCTGACCCTTTTTACCAACTGGTGCACTACCGTCTGGGTTGGCTCGCCATGGTTGAGGATGTTCATTAATATCTTTCTTACTGCGAACTAATATCAATATTGTATTATTAGGGTCTTTAATTCTTGATTCAATATTTGGTTCACCCTTTACTGCAAACTGTCTTTTTACTTCAACAAAATGCCCTGCATCCACTCCTGCTATTTGTGCTAGTATTGCTTTATCATCAAAACTAAATGGTCGTTCTTTCTGTACATTTGTTGCACCTACAACCACATCAGCATTTGGAAATGCTTTTTTAGCACTTTGATACAATGCTAAATGACCTGGGTGAAAGGGGTGAAAACCACCTGACATTAGAACTAGAATGTGCATTAGTAGCTTACCTTAATATTATCTACTTGACCTTGCACAAAGTTAGTGATATTGACTTGTAGCCACACAAAATTACCATATAAATTATAATAGCCTACCGCGGTTGTATTATCATAGTTTGGTAATGTGTAAACGGTGAACCAATCATTTGGACCCGGTACATCTACTAAACTAGCATTAATTGTTATCTGTCCAGTAAATGAAGTTACTGACCATGACAATGTTTGTAAATTTTGTGAACTTAAATAATAAGAAGCAGCATGTATTGCATTTCCTGTGATGGCTCCTATACCATTGTAGGCTGTTTGAGGGAGCAGTATTGCTACGGTAGCTTGCGACATTATGCAGTCTCCACTTCCACTACAACACCTTCACCTACTAATTCTTGAACTACTTGTTCTATACTAGTAACTATTTCTTCGTTAGCCAAAGGGGTTTGGTTAATTATTACATTGCTTTTTCGCAATGTACTTAGTTTAATTACAATTACTTCTTCATAGATTTGAGCCATCAAAATACCCCATATAATAGAGTATTTATCTTTATTCTATAGTATCTGGGCGTTTTTCTAACTTGTACTTTTTCCCAAGAATATCACCATATATTAATGCCAAGTAAGTTATCATACTTTCATCGTCATAGTCAATATAATAACTATTGTGTAGATATCTATTACTATAACTCCAAACATAGCCCGGACGTTTTTGAGTTAACCAATCATGAAAACTATTGCTAGGGAACAATGTTTTTTTATTGGTTTTAAGTAGTTTACTAAAATTTTTTCTAAATTCTTCTGGTACAATTTTACTTCGTATATAAACACGAAATTTATGTTTTGGTTCTTTTACAAAAGTTTTCACACCTACTAGGTCAGCAGGTATTGCTTGAGTGATGGATATTTGAGACATATCCCCATCGAATATATCTGCAAGTGTCTTTAGCAATTCTAAATTATTACTAAACACACTTGCATCGTTATGTTCAATTCTGAATATTGTATCCTTTTGCCTTTTTTGAATATTATACCAATCCATGAATTTAGACAAACTAGCAATATTATCATAAATTTGCTTAGACTCTTTTATTGCAATTTTAGCATAATAACTAGGATATGCAGAAATTCCAAAACCTTTACCGCTAAACTCTTCTTCGTCAAGTGTTAATCTATCAATTAGATCATTAATTGATTTATGAAATGTACTACGCCTTAAACCATACAAATGAAATTTTGCACGATACTTATATTTGTTATAGTAGAGAGAGTCACGATATTCAAGATATTGGATATCAGGAATATTATCAACTAACTTCAATGATCCCATTTTCACCTACAGTTCCGATTAGTTTTGGTTGTACATCAAACACGATCAAATCGTGGAATCCAATTTGAACATTAATAGTAGCATTCTTAATTTTCTCAAAGAGAATCTTCTTACTCAATGGTACTCTAATGATTTCATCGATCTTACGGCCCAGAGGTCGTGCCCCCATTTTCTTATCATAGCCTTTTTCTGCTAGATAATTGACAACTGGTTCACTTAAATTTAGTGTAATATCATGCGTGTCTTTAAGAGACTTCTTTAAGTCATCTGTGAATTTAATAACAATCTTCTTGATAGCCAAGTTATCTAGTTTATTAAACTTAGTAATCAAATCAATGCGATTTCTGAATTCGGGTTTAAAGAACTCTTTTAGTGCTTTGTCATCTTCTCCGGTTTTTTCTTGACTACCAAATCCAATATTACTTCTTTCACTATCAGTTGCACCTAAGTTACTAGTCATGATAACAATACAATTCTTAGCATTAACTTCTTTTCCGTTACTTCCAGTTACTTTACCTTCATCTAACAATTGCAAGAAGATATTGAAGATATCTGGGTGAGCCTTTTCAACCTCATCAAACAACAGAATACAATGTGGGTTCTTGCTTAAGTCATTGATTAATCGTCCGCCACCCAAGTTGCCTTCACCAAAGCCAACATATCCGGGAGGGGGACCAAGTAATGCACTTACTGTGAACTTCTCACCGTATTCACTCATGTCATACTTAATAAGTGGCATTTCTAAATTCTTACTAAGCAATCTTGCTAACTCGGTCTTACCTGTACCAGTTGGGCCCAAAAACAAGAAACTTGCCATTGGTCTAGATGGATTACCAATGCCTGCAAAACTAACATATACTCTTTCAAGTACTTTATCAACAGTTTCATCTTGTCCATAAAGCTTGTCTTTGATATTACTTTCTAGACCTACGACCAAATCACTCTTGTTCTCGTTAAGCTTATCCGCAGTAACACCAGTCATGCGTTCAACTTGTTCAAAGATCAACTCTTTTGTAATGACTGCACCAACATTTTCTAATACACGTTGTTTAGCACAAGCTGCATCTAACAAGTCAATACTCTTGTCAGGATTCTTACGATCATGCATGTATCGTGTTGCATTTTCCACACTAGCTTTGATGGCTTCTTGTGTAATCTCAACTTTATGAAACTCATTAAGCTTTTCACTTAAACCACCTAGAATCTTTATGGTACTTTCCATGCTAGGTTCATCTACTGCTACACGATAGAATCTACGCATTAATGCACGATCCTTCTCAAAGCTTTCGTAAAATTCTTCCCATGTCGTACTTGCAATAACTTTAAGATAACCTTTAGTAATTGCAGGTTTAATCATATTAGCAAAGTCTACTGATCCGCTACTAGATGATCCTGCACCCTTCATCGTGTGTGCTTCATCAATGAATAGAATAGCATTTTTCTTTGTCTTCAACGCATCCAATACATTTTTAATCTTTTCTTCAAAATCACCTCTATACTTAGTACCAGCAAGCAACGCACCAACTTCTAAACTATAGAGTTCATAACCCTTTAAAAATTCAGGTACTTCATTGTCTGTTAGTTTTTGTGCCAATCCTTCTGCAATAGCAGTTTTACCAACACCCGGATCACCTACTAACAATACATTGCTCTTAAATCGTTTAGCAAGAACATTGATAATGTCATCAACTTCTTTATCACGACCTATCATTGGCATGATTTTTTCATTTCTTGCCAATTCAGTTAGATTAGTTGTATACTCTTCTAATACTTCATCAGCCTGGGTATCTGTCATTTTATTTGTGGAATCTTCACCCTTATACGATTTTTGCCAATATGGTAAAAACTCATTTTTGGTGATTCCGTATTTTAACAAAAAGTAGTGTGCATGACTATTTGTTTCTGAACTAATACTAATGTACAAATCAGCAGTAGTTACAACTTTTCTTCCAGTAAACAATACCTGTGTAACGCTACGATTCATTACTCTTTCTAGACTGTTAGTTTTCCTAGGTTGTACTTCAACACCCTCTTGTACTACAACTTGAACACCTTTTAAGCCATCTAGATACAATGAAATCTCTTGTATCATTGTGTCTGTATCAACACCGAACGAATCTATACATGCCTTGAAAGGGGGATGGGTTACCAAACTTAATAACAAATGTTCTACCGTGCAGTATTGATGATTGCGTTGTTTAGCCAAATGAACTGCTCGTTCTATAATAGCTTCAATTTCAGGTGAGTGCATTTAATTCCTTTATTTTGATTGTGTTGCAACTATACTATCAATGATAGATTGATCTATTATATCAGGCATTACTGGTTTAAGTACAATTAATTGGTCACCGTAACCGTTTTGTTTAGGCAGTCCCTCACCACTTAATCGTAATGTACTATTCGGTTGTGTCTTTGGCTTGACTGTAACATCTAATGTTTTGCCACTGATAGTAGTGAATTTAAATGTTTTACCTACGATTAAATCTAAAATACTTATTTTTTCATCTGCAACTAAATCAGAACCTTGTCTTTGAAATTTAGTATGGTTTTGAACTCTATATTCAACAATCAATATGCCATCTGGTATAAGATTATCATATCGTAGTGTACCGCCATTTTCGACACCTTTTGGAATTTGTATTTTTACATTACTATTTTGCCCATTAGTATTAAACTGTAATGTTTGTTCACCACCACCGTATACTTGCTCTAATGTCACCCATACAGTAGTTTTGTATTGTGGTTTCTGTGGTTGTCGTTGACCAAAAGGTCCACCAAACATTTGTCCAAATACATCATGCATGTCAAAGCCATTAACATTAAAGTGAAATCCACCCGGGAATCCACCAGGTCCACCGGGGAAACCACCTTGAAATCCTCCACCAAAGGGATTTGGATTGTCATGTTGTTGTTTCTTTTGTGGATCGCTTAGTGTCTCATAAGCTTCTTGAATTTTTTGAAATGTAGCAGTATCACCACCCTTATCAGGATGGTGTTGTGCCGCTAGTTTACGATATGCTTTTTTTATTTCGTCGGGGCTAGCATTTCGATCAACCCCCAGTGTATTGTAGTAGTCCATAATATTGATTATAACAAATTAGTTGTTAGATGTCAATATTTATTATGCTGCTCCGGCTACCTTTTCTTTTGTTCTTCCGTAAGCTGCTACACCAAGTACTGCGCCCATTGCCATGTGGAATAGACCTGCACCTTGTAGTGTAACTGGTTGCCATTGACTTGTAACTGTACCATGGAATAATGCTTGTAATAAACTCCATAGTACAGGGAACACAACGAAATCCATTGTACATACTAACATGTACATCCATCCCATCATAGGGCGCCATTTGTTGTTAACCCAATCTGTATTAGTATTTGCTACTAATGATTCTCCGTCGGTTGCAGCATTATTACCTGCACCCGTTAACACTGGTCCATTGCTAATACTCATGTTCATATTGCTAGTACCAGTAGAACCCATATTGTTTATATTAGTTGATGAACCGAACCCAGAAGAGCTTCCAAACCCACTTGATGAGCTAGATCCAAACCCACTTGAGGTAGATGTAGATGTGCCTCCAAAGCTGCTTCCGCCAAAGCTTGATGCCGAACCTGTTGTGCTTCCGAATCCACTTGTCGTAGATGAGCCAAATGTTGAAGACCCATTTGATGAAACGTTTGCTGTAGTTGCTGACGCATTTCCGAATCCTCCCCCGAATCCTGATGTATCTGTTGTTGCCACTGTTGTACTCCCTGCTGGAAATTGTGTTATTGTAGGATCACTCGCTAATGCTGCATGGTGATCGTCATCAGTAGCTATTGGATTTTCTCCGTCTGCTTTTTTTGCTAATAATGTTGTTGCCATTCTTACAAACCTGCCTTTGATATAAAATCTTTTAATAATGAATCTTTTTCACCATACATTTTTGCCGGAGTTACACCAGATAACTCACGCATCTCGTTTAATTCTGATTCTTTTTCTTTGCGATATTCATGTGGACTTAATATAATAACTTGCTTTAATTGTTCTACATCACAATCATAATCTTCTTCATTAACTGTTATAGTCCAATCTTTAACTGATAGATCAGTTAATGTTTCTAAATCTTCTATTAATTCTACTATTTGTTGAGGAACAGATGTTCTTCTTTTGATTTCTACAAATACAACATACTTACCAAAAGTAATTTCACCATCACTTATATCTGCATCTATAATATAGCTATACCCTCTTTCAAACCAACTCACTAAATCATCACTGGCTTGTTTACCTTTAACAATAAATGCCAATGTAACAATTTCTGCGTCACTACCTATTTTAGCGCTATACTCATCCACAGATAACTTAGGGTCTATTTGTCCTGCAAAATCTTGATAATCTAAACTTTCTTTAAGATTTCTCATTATGCTTGCACTCCTGGCATTGCACCCATATCTGTTTGGGCTATATTACTAGTATCTTCGTCTTGATCTTTAGTACCTTCTTGGTCTAGATTCTCATCATATGCGCTATCTAGTTCATCTAAATCAATTGTTTGTCCTGCTAAATCAATAGAACCTTCACGAATATCATCCATTAATTCTTTTGGCATTTCAACACGAATTAACCAAACTTCACGATCTTCCATTTTAGGATAGTGCGTACCAGGTTTAAAGTCACCTTCATTTTTGATTGCCATTGGAACTTGAATTTTTGTTTTCTTAAATTTTATATTGCAACCCACTGCTAACAATCTTTTTGCTCCACGGGGATCGGGCATTAATTTGTTTGGATACATGAAAATACATGCAACTGTATATCTGCGTATTTCTGGTCCACTAACTAATTCGCCTAATTCCCAGTTTTTATATGCATATAAATCTGCTTCATCTAGCACTCGTTCAAAATCAAGTAAGGTGCTCATGGAACCATCGCTAGTATATAAACCCTTGATATTATCAATGATACTAGGATAGTCAATATTGTCAAAAAATTCGTCTGATGGATTTTTACTCATAATTAGTATTTATCAATAATAAAATGATTATGAGTTTAAGATTTTTTTGGGGTTAGCCTAATATTTATCATTTTTTCATACACAATAAGCATCACATTATTGATTGACCATATACCCTTAAATACACTTGAGTTTTATGAGAACTTAGCTCTTTTAAGGAGAAAACTTTGAGCAAAAGAAAAACTAGTGCTTTACGCAATCAGGAACAAGACACACGATACTCACACAATAAGAAATCAGATGCACAAACATTTTACATGAATGAATCTAAAACAATCAACTTCAATCAAAGTAAGCCAAAGTCGGTTAGTAAACCGGTTCAACTTATACCGAAGTCAGTCAACCAAGAAAAATACATACTAGCATTATTAGACGAAAGTACTGATATTGTTGTGGTTGGTGGACCTGCCGGTACAGGTAAGACTTACCTTGCTATGTTAGCTGCAATCAAGGCATTAAAGGATCGAAAAGTAGATCGCATTATATTGTCAAGACCTGCAGTGGGAGTTGATGATGAGAAACACGGATTTCTACCAGGCGATATTAATCAAAAAATGGAACCCTGGACTAGACCGTTATTGGATGTACTCCGTGAGTATTACACAGTAAAGGAAATTGCCCACATGCTAGAAGAACAGATAGTGGAAATTGCACCCCTAGCATTTTGTCGAGGAAGAAACTTTAAACATAGTTATGTAATACTTGATGAAGCACAAAATTGCACACCTGGTCAACTCAAAATGATTATGACCCGTATCGGTATCGGCAGTAAGATTGTAATTACTGGAGACGTTGAACAAGCCGATCGTAAAACAGCCGACAATGGGCTAATGGATCTACAAAATCGATTGAGGAAGGGGGTGATTCCAGGTCTGCAATTATGCAACTTTGAACTAAAAGATGTTCAAAGACATAGAATTATTGAACATGTACTTAACTTGTATAGTTAAGTAATTGGATGATTATTATCCATTTTTAGATTACTAATCAAATCTGGATAGACACTCTCATAATACTCAACAACCTTAGTATAATCTGTTGGAATAGTTTGACCTTGAACAACAGATTTTACTACGGTTTGTTCCTTAAAGTCAACAATAATACTACACATTGTCAAATCACGCTCTTTCAATACCTTAGAAAGCCCAACTTGCTCATCAATTTGGCCATTTGCTTTTTTAACATAAGTTACCAATAAATATCTCATTTTAATACCTTTAACTTGTTAGTTCAATGATGGTTGCAGATAGACTAATCTCTGGAATTCCAACTAAACTTAAATTTGCCAATCCATTGCGAATCGTGATAATGCTAGCATCTTTCTTCATTGGAGTATCTCCCCAAAGTTCTAAGTTGTTATACATCCAGCGATAGATTTCTTCAATACGTGAAGGGTACAGTCCTAAATATTGTAGTAATTGTTTTCTACCTTCACTTACTTTACCATCTTTGAATAACTGTGTAGTAGTTACCAACATTTCTTCTTCGCTATTATTAGATAATTGTGGTGCTAATAAAACACCAGTACTACTATTTACTTGAAGTTGATTTAAACACTTGCGTAAGTCTGGATAACATACGCTTACATAACTATCTAATACTTCTAAATCAAATTCAATATTTTCATTAACCAATACAGTAGCAGCTCTAGTTGTGAAATCTACACGATCGGGTTTACTAATGTGAAACTTATGACAACGACTTTCACGCAATGCTGGAATAATTCTATGCTCATAGTTACAAGTCAAAATAAATCTAGCAGTTGAATGATATGTTTCCATATCACTACGCAACGCTGCCTGACCCTGAGGAGATAGATAATCAGCCTCATCTAATAGTACGATTTTAAACTTACCAAAGGGGATAGTTTGAACAAAACCAACTACCTTGTCACGCACTACATCTACGCTATTTTCACGACTTGCATTGATTTCTAATACATCATATTCTTCAATTCCAAGCTCGTGTATAAGAACTTTTGCAAGAGTAGTTTTACCTGTACCAGGTTCACCACTAAGTAATAGATGAGGAATAGAACCCTCTTTGATCCAACCCTCTACTTGTTGTTTTTGTCTTTCATCTACGAACACATAATCATTAATAGATTTTGGGCGATAACGCTCAACCCAAAGGGTATTCTTCATAACCATTCCTGTTCTTGTTTATTTAATACTAACATCACTTTATATCCTTGCCTGACACATTCATTTAATTTTTCTTTGTTCATATTTTCTAGTTCAATATCTGCTCCGTGTCTGTTCCATGTCCACTGAGATTTAATCTCGTAAATAGTATTATCTATTAAAAAATCACTAATGTAAAGTCTTTTGGTTCTATCTTTAGGATCATTATACCATAGTGATGGACCGCGTTTTACATTTGCTATAATCCATTTGATACCATATTGTTGTTCTAATTTTTCTAAAAATTCATATTCATAACTGCCTTGATAATTTAGAGCGGTACCTTTATAAGAAATTAATGGACACTGAACATTGTTCTGATGTGGATTATTTTTCCAATGCGATTGCATTTTCTCTCGCATTACTTGATAGGTTCCATTAGCTTCCATAGTGGCATGAGCTTTTATTCGTGATGATTTGGTTATCCCTAATCTAGATCGTGTTGCTAATGATTTTGCTGCCGTCTCTTTATGATCAGTTCTATCTGAAAATTGTTTTCTTTTTCCTAAACATGAATTTTGATGTTTACTGCAACATATTTTGCCATTAGTAAAGATAAATTTAGCTAGACCGTCACATCCATACTGACATAAATCATTGGTTATAATTTCAGTAGCCTGTGGCTTTTTATATCCGCGTTTTGTGTACATAAATATTCCTTTGTTAAAGTATTTATGCCTACAAACATATTTTGGACCCAAAGCTTATTATTCATCGTCTTAACATTTCAAAAGTTACAATATGTGCAATACCCTGACCCAAGTCTTGTTCATTAGTGATAATGTGTAGGCTACGGTCATTTCTATCGTTCTTATGATCATACTGATTCGTCTCAACAATTGTACCACCATTTGCTTGATAAATTGTAAAGTTCATACCCGTAGATTGTAGACTGTCTCTACTTCTACTAGCTTTAACTGTTGATAATTCAATCAACTCGTCACTATTCAACCAATTTCTTAGTTTATTTTTTAACCAACTCATTATATTACCTTATCACTCATTGTTGTGTCATTCACTGGCTCATCACTAATTAATAGTATATCATTATGATCTACTCTACGCAACGTCTTCTTACCCGTTTCATCTTCTACATCGATACCGCGAGTCCAGCGACCGTGTGCAATACATAACCATTTACCTATTTGAATCTCGTCATCATCAAAATCAGGACCCAATGCATATACTTGTGCCCAACGAGGTCTTACACCTGCGTTAGTTCTATCATCATTCAGTAGAATGATTCCACCACTAGTGATACGCTCATCAAATGCCATATCACTTACAATGATGTGTTTTCCAATTGGATAAAATTTGTCTCTTTCAATTTTATGTGGTTCAAATGCTAAAGTCATGTTACACCTTATTCGATTTTGTATTTTTAATCTTTACTATTTCTTTTTCCAAAACACTATCTTCTTGTTCAAATTCTAACTCATCTTTAGATAATTCTTCAACAGGTAATGGAACAGTTTCTTCAAAAACTGGTTCGGTAAATGCACTTGATACTTTTTTATTGTTTTGATTTTCAATTCTAGATGTTCTATCTCTGATAATTTGATTGTTACTATTGATAAGGTCCCCTCTTGCGTTTACACCCATATTACCTACCGCACGAGTTTTTTCATGCTTTGTTGCAATTACTGACATATCAACTACTTTACCTAATGCTGTTCTTCTTTGGTCTGCCATTTTAAGCTCCTATTTTAAAAATTCATTAATATCTAAATCATAGTATATGCTATCAATCTTATGTATTCCTATTAAGTACAATACATAACTGCTTATACTACTACCTCTACCTACACCCCAAACTATATTATGTTTTCTCATTGTGTCTACCAAGTATTTACAATATCTTAATAATGGGAACATATCTCGTTCCTGAAACATAATAAGTTCTTCACCCACTCTTTGCAATTCCACATCTGTAGCGCATAAATCCAATACATATTGTGCTATGTTAAAATCAACATATTCTTTGGGCATGAACCAACTATTCTGGCATAGTTCATCAAAACTATTTATAGACATTGTTTCTGGTTTATAACCTAATGTATTTGGATAATTAACAATGTTTAAAGATTCATCAAAGTATATGGGTTTTTCAACCAATGCATTCTTTATGACAATATCTGGGTCAACCATATATGCATTACATATATCGGTTTCTGTTAAAATTTGTCTTCCATATTGATCATTATACATCAATATATTATAACACATCATTCAATAAATGCAAGTGTTATTTGTCTGATTTTGACCCGAACTCGACAAAAACTACTTCACTTGCATTGAACTCATCTAATTCGGGTTGTTCGGTTCCCCAATCTAAGAATACATCAGACCAATCTAGTACTGGTTTGGTAATGCGAACTATTTTTTTCCCTTTACCATGAATACCTTCATTAATTTTTAATGAGGATTCGTCCCACCAGCCTTTTTCAAAAAACGGTCCCATATTATCATCTAAGCTATGAGAACAACTGACACCATCACTCATTCTTGAACTGATTGATATGTCTGTTACTATTAGTCTACCTTCTGCGATTGCATTACACTTTACGAGTAACATTATACCAATGATCTGGTCATAGGGTTCTTCAGGTAATGTACATACTTTCATACCTGCATTGATATAATCGTGTATAATTTTGTCTTTATTTACTTCACAAAATATTGCGTTTTCTAGTGTTTCACCTAAAAAATACTTGATTCTTTCTAAGGCAATATTTTGTTCTTTGATGGATTCAGTTTCAACATTAAAAAATAATTCAATTTCATATAAATTAATAGTAAATTTGCTATTGAAATGAACTCCCATTAGTAAGTCAAAACTTCTTTGGATTCTTGCAGTCATTGAGTGTCTTTAGAAATTTGTATGTTGTTTTGGATATTTTGTTTTTTGTACAACTCATCCATTCGTCTATTGTGTTCGTTTTTATAACTTTCTAAAACCATCATGATTTGACCACTTAGTGCATGATTATGCATCCTACTAGTAAAAGTTAATTTACTAGTAAGACTTGTGATTTTTTCTTGTAGTTCTTCTAAAGATAATTTATCTAAATCGGTTATAAAAGGGTGTTCCATGTCAATATTTACTAATTGATAGTACACCCATAATATTTTAAGTTACATTTGTTAGTGCAACTTTTTTCCATATTGTCGTAGAACCATCATAAGGTGCATTGCATATGTACAAGTTATTACCATCTGTACACGTAGTTCCTGGCATATCCCCTTGCAACCCAATTGGGGTAGGGGTTCTAAACATCATTGATGTAGATTGTCTATTACGATTTAATGGTGTTACTTCGATTGTTGTACCGCAATCCTCACTTGTAAATCTAAATCTTAATTCTTGCACACCAGCCGGAACCGAAACTGTATTAGTATGTATAACACCTGCCATGTTACTATCAGGACCAAATACTGCTACTGAACCACTAGTTACCGAAGAAGCATTTGCACCTACCGTGCCAGCATACAGACTTGTGTAATTTTCTAAAAGTCTAGCAGAAGGTGTTAATCCACTCTGTACGATGCCACTAGAATCATATGTAGTATTAGGGAAACTAATGGTTGCTCCAGGAGTAGTACTAGAGTTTGTATATAACCATAAATCTACACTACTAACTGTATTTGTTGGGCTCCATCCTGCAAATGTAAAGCTAGTATTTCCTGCTAGAATTCCAAAGTGCATATCAGCAGAACTTACATCAATGATAATAATATTGGGGTTAGTTGGAAGACTACCGCCTAAATCGTATGAACTAGCACGAAATCCTATTGTTTGCACATTGCTCAATACTGTATTAGCCATATCATTGTTTAGGGGTAATCCTGTTAACCCAGTTTTTAGTATTGCATTGTTTTGTAACTCTGTTATTTCTGTAGCCGCAGTACTAAGATTTGTACCTATGCTTGAGAAATTATCTCTAAAACCCTGAGAAGAGTTATTGGTACCCGGTATTGGAAAGTTAGTATTAATTGTGCTTGTGTTTATATTGCTCATAGTTTATCCTGTGTCTTATTTAGTTTTGATTACCTGTTGGTAAAATTGTTTTCCTCGGGAACAATACAGGCAAGTCATCTGAATTCAATGGATTAGGAGCGGGTGTTGCACTTGGCAATTTACTCCAAAACGGATGTGTAAAATTGGTATTGAAATTATAACTAAGACTTTTATCGATAATATATCTATCCACAGTAAAATCAATTTGATTTAATTTGTATGGCCAGTTACTATTGATATTATCAATTATAGTTTGCCCTTGTCCTGGTAATGCATAACATAAAACCCAAGACTCTAAGAATCCCAAAGGTTCTGCATTTAATTGTTGACTAGTCATCCAAGTTGGTAATACACTACTGTCCAAATATCTACCTATAGTACTTGTAATCTGTGATCTCATATTGATAAGACTGCTAGGATTTAATTCTCTAACAGAAGTTGTAGTTTCTGATACTAGGGTAGTATTATTGCTTATTGGTAATTGAGTATTATTGATAAGACTTGCATTATTGCGTAAATTGATATCAGTTGGCCATATTATTGTTTGAGGCAATGATATGTCTTGGTTAATACTTAGATTATCAATAAGCTCACAATAAACGACTTCATATACAACATTAAAACTACTATCTCTTGCAACTGCCAACTTTAAATCACCTAAAATAAATTTTCTTACATAATGATTTTGTTGCATTGCAAGTGTATATGCCTGTGCATCTGCTACTAACATACCATATGCATGTACGCATTTTACTTCAGTTGCTTTACCAAAATAAGGATCAGTTGGACGATACAATGCTGTTTTTGGTATCAATGTTTCATCATTCAATAATGAATACAGTATTGATCTACCTGTCATATCAGGATATGCTTTAATGTAAACATTTTCAAAAGGATAATCAAAACTTTGAACTACCGTAATAGAAAAATCTTTTGTATCATTGATTAGGTGATAAGTGGGACTATAAGCACTAACTGTGAATGTATATGTTATTGAATCATTTAAATTCATATATGTAGTGCTAGCTTGTTGAGGAACTCTACCAACAATCTCACCTGTCAATAATAAAGATAGATTGGGCGGTAAACTACCATCTACTATTTCATATCTCAATGTTTCACTGGATTGCGCTTGTATTGCAAATTCACTAATTGTACCGTTACTAATATTTCCTAAATTACTATTTGATATCCATGTAATGTCCGGTGTTAAACTATTAACAACTATTATTGACAAATCTAAAATATCACTTGTCAAACTTGGATTTACTGTTTTATGTACAGTTACACTAAAATTATAATTTATTTTTCCTAGTGTAGGTAGTATCATAACTCCAGTTATCCAACCTGTATTAGTATCCCCTGACAATCCAGCGGGCAAGTTAACATAGTTATAAGTCAATTGTTCATTATCAAAATCATGTCCAATAACTTTAAAAGCGAAAAAATCACCACTGTTTATTGTAGGCAATGGCTTTCCCTGTTCAATATAATACTCATAGTATGGGTCTGTTAACGGTACTGGAAACATCAAAGGTCTTATATTCAAGATAGCAGGTTTTCTTGTGTTTGGTAAATTTTTTAAGCTTTGATTATAAACTGTTATGCTATAATTAGCAGTATCATTCCCTAATTCACTTGCTAATTGTAATGTAAAAGAATAGGTTTGTTCAGCATAAGAACCTGTTATTGTCAATGGTTGTTCTGGATATCCAATGATTGTACCTGAAGGCAATAATTGCAATCCCGGAGGTAATGATCCGCTTATCAAAGAAATAAAAATATTGTTTGTTGATATATTGTTAATGTATTGCAAATCAAATCTTACATATACACTATCCATTGTTGTAAGTAGTAATCCAGGTTGTGTATAAAAATAAGGTTTATTACTACCGACCATTGTTATACTAAATGTTCGATCTCTTAGATTTTGTAAATTATCAACTGCTCTTATTGTAAAATTATAAACTGTTTCATTGAGTATATTTTCTGGTATACCTGAAATTACTCCGGAAATATTATCTAGACTAGTACCTAGTGGCAAAACACCACTTATTAAAAAATAGTTAATTTGTGTTGAAGGTAGTACAGGTTTTGCAACTAGTGTAGTAGTTAACAATTGATTAGTATTAAAAACACCTATATTACTTTGTGTTTGCCAAATTGGGCTAGCCATATTTATCCTTGTAACAATTGCAACGCAAGTTTATAATGTTGTTGTCTATCTTCTAGTCCAATTGTGCCACCGTTGATACGCTTTGTTAATGTAACAAAATCATTTGAATCACAATATTGATTTAAGTTATTTTGATCCCAAAACCAACCTGCACTACTTACTGCTCCAGCAGGTGTCTCTAAGTATGCAACGGTGTCTTCTACGCTAATGCCTAAATCATTTGCAAACTTTGTATAGTTATTGCGACCAGTCAATTGAATCAATCCACGACCACAGAAACGATATCC
>Ga0164296_1001016_pt1 | contig 31403 bp, 24 predicted proteins | sample GEODES057metaG_FD_113533 | JGI IMG/M metagenome (GOLD analysis project Ga0164296, IMG submission 113533) | Dystrophic lake water microbial communities from Trout Bog Lake, Wisconsin, USA - GEODES057 metaG | ecosystem: Environmental > Aquatic > Freshwater > Lake | place: USA: Trout Bog Lake...
ACCGGAACCCAATTGGAACCCGACACTGCGGACGATTTCACTACGAGTGGGTTCGGCAAGTTCGTTATACATCTTGATGAACTGCGCACGGATGGTTGATGGGTTGTCGCTCTGGCAAATTTGCCACCAGCCGATTGCCCTGACGGTTCGGGTGATGGTTTCGCTCGACCAATCGGGTTTTCCACCATGAGAACCATACAGCGTAACTGCTTCGTGGACTTCTGCCCATGCTTCTGTGGCGGTCTTTGGCAATACGCCAGCGATTTCAGCGCACTTCTTTCGGATGCCTGCGATGGTGGGGAATCGTTCGTCGGTGAGAATCCAATCTTGTGTCGCTCGCATGACGATTTCACTATCCAAATCACCGAGCATCATGTGCCACATCTCAATGGTTTCGGAAGTTGCGCTCCATGCTGGAAATGACGCTTTTAGGAGAGCGCAGACTTGGGCCGTATCGCTTCGCTTCATTAATCGTCTCCCCTGCTCAGGAACTCGTTGATGGCGCTGAAAATCCGTGATGGCTTTGGCGCTTCATTCTCACGGATTGCTTCCCCGTTGTCAAGGTAGTCCTCGTAGCGCAGATTGGGGCCGTAGAAGGTTGCTGGGTGCATGGTGAAACTTGCTTCCTCGCCCACCCGAAGAGCAGCGTAGTTCTGGGTGGATTCCAAAAGTTCGCTGAAGGGAGTGCCTGCTCGCAACCGAGCCACCACCCTGTCGTATGCCATTTTGCGTCCCACTTTGCGTGGGTAGATTGACCATAGTTGCTGAAACTCAGAGGAAAAGGGTTTTTCTGCTTGTCCGTCAGCCGTTTTGACGGCTGATGAAGAATCATTCTTGTTTTCAGTACTTGCTTTATTCAGTAATTGTTTATCTTCAGTACTTACTAGGTGGGGCACTTCACCGTTGACGGTAGAACCGTTCACGGTTTCACCGTTGACGGTAAACCCGCCCACGGTCTGACCTGAGGTTTTATGAATTGAAACTTCATGGACGATGCGTTCCGTGTGAGAAAAACGGCCTTTTTCACTATTGATGCGCTGTCCATTGTTCGTGATGTAACCGTTGGTTTCCAACTCGTTGAGAATGGCAAGCACCTTCTCCTTCTTGGCGTTGGGGCTTTCCTTCACAAGGTGATTGACCATGATGACCCAATTATCGGGTTTGGAGATGAGGTAGGCCAGCATTCCCTTTGCCTCCCATGACAGGTTGATGTCGTTGAGGGTGACATTGGGGACGATGGTGTAGGACTGTCGGGTGACTGATGGGCTTCGGCGTATCAAGGTCGCTCCTTGGCTTTTTCGTTTGGTGAGGGGCGTGACTTTACATGGTTTGAGCGACCAACGGAAACCCCTCATTTTTCCCACCAGATGTGGTGATGCACTTTAGAGGTAGACACAAGATGTTGTGGTTGAGTGGGGTTTAGTTATGTCGGGGTTGGTGAACAATGCTCCACAAAGCCCTGTAACGCAAAAACCCCCCGAACCCTAGTCGTCATAGGGTCAGGGGGTTTGAGCGCCTTAGAAAGGCTTACAGGGGGTCTGAGGGCTACTCAGGTACTACCTCAGCGATGGCCTCATCGTCCTCTAGGGTGGAGACATTGACGACCAGCGCCTGAGCCTCAATCAAGCGAGCCTGCGTCAGGTTGTTCACCTTGGGCAGACCAGCATCGCCCCACGCCTTCGCCAGCACACGGCGCTGAGATGGAGTGAGGGTGCGGATACGACCATCAAGAGCGTCACGCTCGGTGTCGCTGATTACAGGGTCGCCGGACTTTAGCCAGTTGTTGAAAATGCCTGCCGCCTCGGTTCCCTTGTTCGATGCGAACACCTTGTCTGCGAGAGACTCGCAACGAGTCTTGCCGATGATGGTGCGGTGGTCGGTGTCCATCTCAACTACGAGGGTGAACTCATACTCGATACCGTCACGCTGAATCGGAGCCATGCCGACCTTGCGAGGTGCGGTGCGACCACGGTCGTCCTTCTCCAATGTGTATTCCGTCTTGGAGCGCATGGTGCTGATGATGTGACCGTTGAATGACAACATCGTGTCCACCATTCTTTGCTGAATGGGAGTTGCAACCTTCCAACCTGCGAACCCGTTACCGTTCGCCTTCGCTCCTGCGAGGTCAACGATTTCCAACAAGCCACCTTGCCCGTTGTAGAAGTGGGTCAGGCTGTCAATGACAACTACTGCGTATCCCTCGTCCTCTGCCGCCTTCAGCACCTCAACCAAACGGTCGGGGTGATAGGGAGCCGACATGGAGAGGGTGTCGAAATCGAAACGGTCGGCGTACAACTTTGCGCTGTCACGCTCGGTGTCAATCACGGCAATCTTTCCGCCATCGGCAAGTTCGGTAGCCCACGCCAATGCGGAGTAGGTCTTACCGGAACCCGATGGGCCGGTTACTGCGATGCGGGCCTTGGCTTGCGCCTTGGTTGCCTTGGTGAATAAGGAACTCATATCAGTTTCTCTCTTTCTGTTGTCTTACACACGACTACTCGAAACCCCAACCTTAGTCGCTTACTACACCCCTGTCCACCCCATACAAAACAATACTTTCGTAAGTTTTTGTCAGGGTTGTCACAAGTGTCACTAAACCCTGCTACACTAGGTAGGTAAGGAAATCCAACTGATGAAAGAAGGAAACAAAATGAGTATCACTGCTTTCAGGGGAATCGGAACTCCAGAGATGTCAGTAGCCCAACAGAATGGCTACATCGTGGTCAAGGTAAGCATGGGCGATGACTACGCCGAGATTGGCGGGTTCACTTCTGTCGCACAGGCTGAGGAAGCCATCTTTATCGCACAGCGTTCGCTTGACGCAATCATGCTTGTCCCCCACTCATCACAGACGTACAACTTTGTGGTTGGTCTGCTGAACTTCTTTGCCTCGCAAGGCTGGGTCATGCAAGCGCCTGAGATGTCCGATGATGACGCTGAGGTTCTCGCTGAGATGTATGACGAGGATTCGGCGGTTGAGGAATACTACATGGGGCGTGACTAATGTCCCTGTCCATCGTGAACACCACGACAGGAGACGAGGTATGGAGTTCGTCTTACGCAGAGTTCCACACTTTTTGCGATGCGCTTCGCATTCTCGGTGCTGTTCAGTTGGGCGACTACATGAAAATGATGGACTACGCCAAGTCACGAGGTCTTTGGGAAATCACACCTGACGAACCCCTGCTTGTGTTGTTACTACACAGCGATAGCAACGGCTACATTTTTCCCGAGCAGGCTGGCGTATTGGCAGAACGCATTGATGGCCTCATGCATTTACTCCAAATGTGGCAAGAGGACGCTTCCGTGTTCGTTGATGGCTTGCGTTTCGCCCACGCCTACGAGCAAATCCTGAAGTTCACCTAATCGGTATTTGTGTTTGTCACACCCCATTGGTAAGATGGTTAGGTAAGGAAATGTCCAACTGATAGGAGATACAAATGAACGGATACGAAAAGAGTTGCCGGTGCGGTGCGACCAGCCCTTACAACTGTAGAGACAGGGGCGGTTGTGACGAGTTTTGGGAAGAAATGCGAGAAGCGAAGTTTCGTAGCGAGAAGCCTCGCTCATACACTGCCAGCGACAAGCAGTTGAACTTTATGAAGGCGCTCGTTGCAAAGAAACAACTCACCGATGAGAAGTTGATTGAGAGTGTCGCCAAGATTGAGGCTTTGCTCGCAGAAGGTAAGGGCATCAACGGCGTAGTGGTCAGCAAGATTATTGACCACGCCAAGACTTGCGCCGACAAAGCAACCACTCCCAAAGCGACTGTTGCCAAGAGTGACGACACGGTGGCTACCGGAAAACAGCGTGGCTTCATCAAGTCGCTTGTCGCCAAGAAGGAAGTTCCTTCTGAGGTGATGGCACAGGTTGAGGGTGCGCTTGCTTCCAAAGAGTTGGCTTCCAAGTTGATTGGTGTTCTCATGTCCCTTCCCGACAAGGTGATGACATCGGCTTGATCGGTGTCACACCCTGTTGGTAGGGTGAGTGCTAGCAATACGAATAGAAAAGGAAACTGATATGACCATAGACAATGAATACGGAATCGTCGAAGTCGGTGAGGGTATGTCCCTTGCTGATTGGCTCATCGAGGACGGACAACCAGAATCCCTTGTGGGCTTTGAATCTGCCGAAGGCGAGCAGGCACAGGCTTATGCCATCACCACCGATGACGAGGCTCTGTGGGCTATGCGCCGTCTTGCTCAGGCTCAACGCCAGATTGACGGCATCAAGGCTCAGGCGCAAGCGGAGATTGACCGCATCACCCGATGGGTTCAGGCATCAACGGCAAGTAACCATCGTGTCATCGAAAAGTGCGACCGCTTGCTTGGTGATTACCTCATGGTTGTCCGAGAGGACGAGACTGACGGACGCAAGAAGTTAGAGTTCCCCGATGGCTCTGTGTCAAGTCGCATGACCCCACCTAGGGTTGCTGTTGAGGACGCTGAAGCGTTTATCGCTTGGGCGGAAGCCAACGGCAAGAGCGAGTGGGTTCGTGTCAAGCGTGAGGCTGACATCGCAACCATCAAGAAGGTTGCTGATTACCAAGGCGACCAAGTGATTGACCCGATTACCGGAACGGTTGTTGAGGGCCTGTCACACACCGAGGGTGGCGTGTCCATCACGGTCAAGGTGGCTGAGTAGCCAACAGTTCGTCACGGTGGACAGGGGGTGGGTTGTGAGGAAAAGTTCCTTATTTACCGAGCCTATCTGTCGTCACTTCTCGGGCCTACCTCTTGTCCGCCGTGGTGTTTTAGAAAACACAAAACCCCTAGGTCTGCGGAAGGACAGAACCTAGGGGTTTGTGCTGTTCGCTTTTTGGGTAAGCGATGTATATGTTACTTGGTTGGCTGTGAGGTAGCCGGTGCGGGAACCACAATAGCGGCAACGGAAGGCCGTGTGGACTTGACACCGAGAAGGCGACCGAACTCGGGAACCTTCGTCTCCAACCAACGCACAATTACATAGTAACCAGAAGTTACGAATGGGAAAATCTTGCTGTAAGCCTCGGCGGTGGTCATGTGAAAACCAGCCTTAGCGCCTGCGGTAATAAGCCAACCGGCAAGAACGGGGGTGATGAAGCGAACAATCTCGTGACCGTATTGGTCAATTACGAGGTTGTTGGTCGTCTCCGTCTTGGTGACTGGTGTCGCCTCAGTCGTTGCGGGTGTCGTCGTTTCTGACATCAGATGGTGTCTCCTTGGTAAGCATCTCTAGTAAGTGCATATCGGCTTGGTGAGTTCTGTGCCATCCGAGATGCCTCTCGACCTTATCCTCGATGCTGTCGAAGCGCAAGTCCATCTTGGCAAAATGGGTGTCAATCCGCTCAAAGCGTGTGTCGAATTGGTTAAGTTTTTCACCAATCTGGCCTACCTGATGACTGACATCGTTGGCATCATTATGGCTTTCTTTGCGCCCTTTGTGGGTTGAATACCATGCCGCCAGCGCCGTAAGGGTCGCTGGAATAGCCGCAATCATGGCGGCCTGAACATAGGGTTGTGAAGTCAGTACCGCCATGAGGTGATTTTAGGTCAGAGTTTTGGAAACGTTGAATTATCAACTGGCCTCTACGAAGCCACGCCCATGTCGTAGATGGTCATTTGAACATTGTTGGGGTTGGTATCGCCGTTGATGGTGACGCTGAGAAGGCTACTGCTTCGCTTGATGCCTAGATACCAGTTGAAGTGGTTGTCGGGATACTTGGACGCCCACTGACCGGGTTTCAAGGGGGTAACTGGCTTGTCGGAGTCAATGACCGAACCGTTGATGGTGAAAAGCGTGTTGGCGGAGTTTGCGGCAACCTGCTGGCTTCCAAAAGACATCCAACCGTTTACGGGAGTCCAAATGCCTAGTGAAAAGTTCTGTGGAATGGAACTTGATGAGTTGGTTGCGATGACATTGACGGTGACTTCTGCCTTATACAAACGGTTTGGAAGAATGGGTGGGTAGACAAAAGCGCCCGGAATCTGCTCGTAAGAAGTGTTGGTGTCTTTGAAAACCAACGGCTTGTTTTTGGAGCCAAGGCTTACGGTTTGGTGGGCAATAACCGATGCCATTCCACCAACTGCCGTGTTGACAGTTTTATTGGCGACACTTTGGGCGGCTTGTTGAATGCTTCCCGAAAGAGAGCCGAGGACATACGCATCGTTTCCGGTTTGGGTAATGATGACCATTTCACCAATTTGGGGTGTGTAGTGGCTGGCAAAGCGACAGCCCGGAGTGGGAACATCTGAACCTGCGATGTAGACGCTTACTGCTGGGTAAGAACTGCCATCACCATCGCTGAACTGAGGGTCATATCCGGCAATAGTTCCCATGCGCTGAACATCAACTGGCGGAAGGGACGCTTGACCATTTTGGGTAAGTGAGTTGGCAAGTTCACGAAAGTCAAACTGGGGCGGTGGATTGGTGCGATTTGGAATGAATTCCATAGTGAAATCCTAACCCCCGGCGTTGGGGTTGTCCTGTGAGTACTCAGCGATGCGAATGGCATCCTTGCGAGTACCAACCCGACGCTCACGAGCGGTCATGGACATGGCGGTGGAAACGTCAAGGGGAATAACAACTTTGTCAAGGTAGTAATTAACAGCCCCGCCGTTGGTTTGGATGTTGGGGTCGTTGATATTGGTGGATGTGACAAATGACGAAACCGCCTTAAAGGAATCAACATACAAAATCCGGTCACCCTTAGCAGCCGGTCGTGACACCGTGATGTTTTGGGTGATGTAGTCCGTATAGATAATCAAAGTATCCCCTGCTGAAATTGACTTTAGGAGCGGGTCTACGGGAAGCGATGTGTAGTTCTGCCCTTGGTTAAGATTGGCACTCAGCGAAGCCACAACTGCACTTGCATCAAAGATGCCCAGACGCTTACGACGAACGGCCACGACATCGTTGACATCAAGGCAGGGATTCACCACACCCTCAATCGTTAGGCTCTCGTCACCACCCGTGAACCATGAAAGGTATGTGTTGGCGGCGTTCTGCACCTGCGCTTGGGTTTTCAGTAGTTTGCGACCCGGCTCATAGCCCACCACTCGACCGAAGGTTCCTGTGTAATTGGTTGGTGATGTTGGGTCGCTGTCCACCGCAATTGCTTTGAGGGGCGTCTTGGCGCTGGTGGCCTCGCCGGTGGCGATGACATAGTTGATGGTTTTGCTGTCAGACAAAACACGGTTGACATTAGTGAGAAGACCGCCAGAACCCTCACTGTCTCCGTCCAAGAAGTTCCAAACTGGTGAAATGGCGCTTGGGTCGGGGATGGAAAGGATTTGAAACACGCCTTCGGCGTTGACGAATAACTCACCCGCACCGCTAGCACCGCCAGACCCCAATCCAGCCGCCAATGCTGAAATGTCTGTCCAAGGCGAGTTGGAGCCAGAATTGGAAACATTGGTTGAACCCATGATGATGGGGGTGTGAATGGGGGCGTCCTGCACTGCGCTGAAATCAAACTGAGGCTTGCCAAACACGCCGGGGTGCGTGGGCCAACGGTCATTAATAAGGATTTTGATGGCTTCACCAATGGTTTGCGCTATGTAGTTCTGTTCATTGGTTGTATCGCTCTTTGCTACCGGCACATGGTAGGCAGAGGTGTAGACCGTTGTGGGGTTTGTCCAGTGGTTTTTACCAATGTTGTTACTGATGTCCGTGCCAGCCACCTCAATGGCAACATCTCCGTCGGTGTCTTCAGTCAGGGTGACGGTGTTGATGCGAAATACTCCGATAGGCACAAGTTCATAAGCGCCGTTCTCGGGGCGAAGCCATTTGTCCGTAAGGGGCGCTGCTTCTTCATATAGACCCGGGTCAATGTTTTCAATATCCCAAACAATGCCACGGTAGGCGTAGAGGTGATTTCCGTAGATGTTGAGCGGGTCGGTGTCTTTTTGAGGGACAAGATTTACTACCGTTCCATCCGCCTTTGTGATACTCGGGATATTGGTAGTGAAATCAATGGAGCGACGGAATTGAGCCGAGGTGCGGTCAACGGTAACCGTGCCACTCACCACAGGAATGGTTGTGGTGGTTCCATCAATGCTACGAGCCTTGATAATCACCATGGGGCGGTGACTCTGCTTCAGGCTGTCCATGAACTTTTGTGTGGCCTTTTTATACATGGTTAAGAGCCGTAGGTGTATCCGTATTGGGGTGGTGGGGCCTCGACATAAGAGATTTGGACATTTCGATATGGCGAAGCCGATGCTTGGTGCGTGACCGTAACATCTTCACTGATAGCGATGTATTTCTTGGTGTTCTCCACGGGGTCGGTGAGAATAAGGATTTCACCAAGGTTGAGCATACTGATGAAATTGTCCCAATTGGCAAGGTCTGTCCAAATGATGTTGATTTGAGCATCTCGGCCCTGAACCACACCATTGACAATGATGGGGCGACTGGCTCCAAGGGGGTAGAACACGCCCACAGGGTGCTTCTGTGTTTCTGCGTAAGCGTTTTGCACATTGATGGGGAAACGAAGGTCGGGGTCGGAGGTACTTGCTAGCCACCACGAGTTGACCGTAAGGGTTCCCACGGTGATTCCAGCCAACGGCACACCGGCAATCGTGTTGGAGTTTTTGTCAATGAATGATGGTGTAATCCGGTATGTCGCTGCTGTGTTGGGGGTTACTTCGACATCGTAGACACTCTTGATGTTTGCTCCGTTGTAGTCCGTAACCGCAACGCCCGTGCTGTCGGCAGCAAGGTAGTTATTTCCACTAACACCCTTGACATAAATGGGTGTGTAGGAACTTCCGCCGTTGTCGCTTCTCTCCACAAGGTAGCGATATGAGGTGTTGGGGGTGTTGATGTAGCCGTCATTGTTCCAATTGAATACGCCCACGAGCGTTCCTTGAGCCTGCGTGTAAGAAAGTCCACCATTGATGACAGAACCAGCAGAACTACCGCCAAAATCAATTTCACGGGTTCCATTGCTGGCGTCTGGGTCAAACAAATAAATTGTGTTTTCACCATCGGTGGGTGCATAAGTGGCAAACTGAACACTGTTGTTTCCGGCAGAGGCGGTAGCGGATATTGCTGGGAGTTTGGTGGAATAAGTGACATAGTTGCTTGACGGCAAGTAGGGCGTCAAGGCTTGAAACATTGGCCCCGAAAATATAACTGCATCTTTGCCTGTCATGTTGCTGATATTGATGCGAGTGTTGGCAATAGCAGCGTTGGCAGGGGACACGGCTGCGATGGCATTTGGAACCCAACCTGAATTAGCGCCCAAGGCGGTTTGGATTTGCACACCAAGACCCGCTTTGGTTCCAATGAGTGAAGCACTTGTGGTGGAAACTGTTGCCGTAGAAGACATAATAATGGCGTTTGTGCCAGAAAACGAAGCCACATAGGTAAAGGCCGGAATTCCCGTTCCCGACAACTTGGAGCCAACTACAAGTCCCGCCGTGCTGGAAACATTTGTGATTCCATAAGAACCCGATGTCACCGTTCCTGTGAAGTAGGAAACATTGGCATTCCCCGTAGTCAAACTTGTGCTTCCATCTACAGTTGAGATGAAGTTTCCATTTGCGTCATACCAGTCAATTAATAGTGAAAAGAACGAAGTGTTATTACTGCTGTTGAGCGAACGACCCACAACGGCGAATCCATAAGTTTGGCTCGGATTGACGGGGACTGAGTTTTGATAGTTGAACGCACCACTACTGCTGTAAATGGAGACATCTGATACTCCCGTGCCACTTGCCGTGACACGCATGGCAGATGTTCCAAACTTGGTGGGCGCATACAACCGCACAGGGGTGTATTGAAGGAAGTTGGCGGAGGGCTTAATGGGGAGAATGGGAACACTCATCACGGGCAAAGTTCCGCTTGTTGCTGAAATCAAACCAAATCCCGGAGAGTAGAAGTCACCACTTACGCCAGATACTGAGTAAGTGGAAGCCGTGGCGCAGGGCTGTACACCCTGTGTCGATGACCCAAGAGAAAGAACATAACCAGCACCCAAACCGCCAACTGTGGTTGCTGATACCGAAACAACAGTTGCGCCAACGGGAAGTCCGCTAAGAAGTGCTGTGAAATTAGCAAGGCTGGCTGTCAGGGTTTCCGTGGTGTTGCTAGTGGGATTGGGGCTTACGGTGATGGCGTTTGTTCCGCTAATGCTCGTGATGACTGCACCCGAAAGACCAGTGCCCGAAATACTCATTCCCACCACAAGATTTGCTGTGCTGGAAACTCCCGTAATGGTTGGCGAACCGCTTGTCAGGGTTCCCGTGAAAGTTGGCTGGACGGTTGCATCGGTAGTGAAAAGAGCGTTGTAAATGCCGTTGTTGACGCTTCCTGTTGCCGTAAGAGGGGTGAATGTAGAACCACTCAAATAGCCGAGGGTAAGGTTTTGGAACTTGGTGATGGGGGCTTGATTGTAAGACAAAGCAAATGTCTGTGTTTTATCGTTCTGTTTGGGAACCGATGACTTTTCGTAGACACTGATTTGCTTGGTGGTTTGACCAGCCAAGATTTTTACTGGTGAACCGCCCGTGACTGCTTGCGATGAGTAAAGAACAGTTACGGGGTCGCCATTATGTAACGACCAACCAGCCGTAGCACCCGTATTAATGGACTCAGTAAGGGTGATTTTGCGAACAAAGTTAATGGAGTTCACGATGGGGCCATATGTAGCAATGGTCATGCTTGCACCATTGGGAATGTAGAACCCGTGTGTATTTGTTCCCTTGTTGTAGTAGTTGAAAGTATTGGCACTACTTATGGGGTGAATTTCAAGGGCGGTGAAAATACTTATTGTTGGCCCCTGAACATAAGAATCTGTACTAACCGTAACCGTTACTTCCCTGTGCGCTGGTGAAAACTTGATGGGGCCACTGCCAGCAGGAATGGGGTAGCCGCCGTCGTAGGAAATGGTTACCTGCGTTCCTGCTGGGACAAAAGCGTATTTAACATCACTCTCGTAGAAAATTGGTTGTACATTTCCGAGGCCCGCAACGTTGCCCGACCAGTGAAATCCGATGCGATTAACCGTAGCACCACCAAACGCCCCCACCCCTGATTCTCCCGCCGTTGCTGCGCTGACAGTTCCAAGGTTGCTGTAGTTGGTATTGGTTTGACCATTGTGACCGTTCCAATTTGAAGGAACACCCTGTACGGTTGCCACGGTAAAAGTTCGTGTTGCGCTGGAAACATACTTAGTTTCTTTGGTAACTACTTGAGTGCCGTGACCTTTTTTATTGGCTTTGTATGAGGTCTGGAATGTATCGTAGCCAATTTGTAGTTGGTCGCCATTGGCGATGGTGAAATCAATGTCGTGAACCCAAATGGTCTTGCCGTCTGCACTTGTAAGTGCCCCTGTGCTGCTTTTGGCAATGTAACAACGGGATGAGTATTGAGTGCCGCCTCCGGTGGTGTAATAACCACCACTCGTTCTTGCGGGGATAATTTCTGTCTCTTTCTTGATGGTTGTTGAGGCCACCGAGTAGTCGTACTGCTGGATGATTTCACCGGCGTAACCCGTGTAAATGTCTTGTTGAAGGCCGTAGTAGACAGTTGCTCCACCGTTGTGTGATGTCGCCGTTGTGCCCAAGTATCCACGCTCAATAACCGTAAAGGTATCGCCCGTGTTATTGCCATCCATGTTGTTTTTCACTAGCAGGCGCTCGGAGTCAATCTGAATCCAAAACTGACCGCTTCTGGGGAAACCGACCGCATCTGCGGCTGCGTAGTAGTTGGCGGTGATATGGCCCGAACTAATGGCGGATGTCGCTTTGGCTGACAAGACCGCCGTGTAGTTTCCACCAACCACCCCAAGGCTATTGATGGTTGTTCCTGCTGGGATTCCATTTCCAAAAACCACCATGCCAACAATCAATTTGTTGTAAGCCGCCGAGGCGGAAACAGTTAGGTTGACGCTTCCTTTGGAAATACTGCCCGTAAAAGCGACATGGCTTGCGCCCGTGACGCTGGTGGAACCGCTTACCTTAAAGGTTGTATCAGTGGAACTGATGTCGCCAACAAGACCGCCATACGCACCAATGGGCAAACTTGATACAACAGTGTCGGTGGAAAGTGGCGAACGAAGTGTGGTTTGGACAAGGGCAAGGTCGGTGGTGCTTTGAGCCGTGTCGAGGGTGGCGTTGGTTGAATTCCAACCGCCCTTAGTTCCAACAAAATCGGCATTGTCTGCTGAAAACAAGTTGTCCGAAGTTTGGATAGCAAGTTCGTTACGAGCATTTACGCTGTCTACATACACTGCCAACAATGGCTGTTGAGGCTGAACAATGGTGACGGTGAATCCAACTGTCGTCCACTCGCCCTCGTAGCGTTGGCTAGAAACTTCTTTGACCACCTTTACGGAGGCCCAGTACTGACCACCATTCACATACCCATCATTGGCGTTCAAAGGGTAAGTGCTGGAATTGTCGGTTCCAATAAAGGATTTGAGGGCCAGCGAAGTATTCCCCGGCGTCCATGAAGGGTTGTTGTATGCGGCGTTGGTGAAAATGTTGACCATGTAACCGACTTGAGGCGTACCGTCGGGGTCGTAGTAATTCCAAAGCAGGGCGTAATCGCCGTCAGAAATGGCGGACTTAAAGTTGAACCTGATGTTGTTGTCGGGAACAACGCTGAGTTGGAGAATCTGGGGGTGAGCCGTAATGGTGGCAGTTGCCACGGCGCTCTTGATGCTTACTTTTTGACCAGCCGGAACTTGTGCGTCCACCTTGGCACCATGGTGACCCTTGTGGATTTTCTTGGGTTCCCATTTTTGTCCATTGGGGGCATTGTGTTTTTTTCCACCTGTGTGGACAGAATGATTGACCGTGCTTTTTGCGGTAGATGTTTTGCTCTTGGGCTTCGCCACGGTTCTCCCAGCAATAAAAAGGTTTTCTTGTGGTGAAATCTTACCCCACTAAAGCGATTTTTAATAAGTAGGAGGCACCTGAGGGTTGATGTAGGTATCGGCTGGGCTGACATCTCCGGTGGAAAAATCAACAAGAGAGACAGAGACTTGACTGCCGTTATTTTGTGAAGCCTGCATACCCACCGTAACCGAAATATCTGAGATTTCAGCAGTATTCCAACGGGTTCCGTCGTAGACCTCAATACTGTTGGTGCTATTTACATACCGAGTATCGCCTGCACTGGGGGTTCCGGGAGGCGAGTAGTAGGAAATGTTGGTGTTGGCATCGTAGCCATTGACCGTGGGGGATGCGAGGGTGATGAGGTAGGTTCCATCGGCTTGGAGAACAGGGGTTGTATAGGGGTACACGATTTCACTAAGGGTTTCATTCCCCAAAGTCAAGGCCACGGAAGTTGACAAGGTGGTTGGGTTTATGTTGAAAGTGGCCCCCGTCACCGTAGCGTCTGCGTATGCGTTGACTGTGATGGTGGAACCAGACACCGAGGAAACAAAAGCCGGAATTCCAAACACCGAGTAAGAGGCAGTAAAGGTAGCCCCCGTAGCGGTTACAACTGCCGTGTCATAAAGATTCACCACATTTGTTCCGCTTATGGACACAATTGGGCTGGTAAGAAGCCCACTTCCCGATGTGGTCGGTGCTATTCCATTGGAAGTAATGGTTTCTGTAGCCGAAGTTGTTGCCACTGCGGACATAATCAAGGCCGTCGTGCCCGAGAACGAAGCGATGGTGGCGGTTGAGGGAATTCCCGTCCCAGAGATGCCTTCTCCCACAAACAAGTTCGCCGTGCTGGAAATGCCGGTAATTGTGGCGCTTCCGGTAGTGATGGTGCCCGTAAAGGAGACTGCGCTGGCGATGTCCGCCCCCACAACTAGACCTGCGGTGCTAGAAACCCCTGTAAGGGCCGTAGAACTGGCTGTGGCGTTCGCTGTGAAGGTTGTGGTGAAACTGTTAGGAATAAGTTGAGCGCCCAACAAGGGGCCACCGGGCGTAATTGTGGCGGTTGCTGTAGCCGTGGCGTAGGCCGACATGACCAAAGCAGTGGTTCCCGAGAAGGAGACGATGTAGGAGTTCAAGGGGATTCCGGTTGCCGAAAGAACTTGACCAGCAAACAGATTGGCGGTAGTGGAAACTCCCGTGATGAGGTTGCTTCCAGTCGTGATGTTTCCTGTGAAGGGCGAGGCGAGGATGAAGGTGATTTGGTTGCTTCCCAAAGTTGTGTTTGCCGTGAAAGAACCACTAGCGATGGTGTCGTCGTAGTTGTAGAAGGGCAGGAATGGAGCAACCGGCACCACTTCGGTGGCAGTGGGTTCGGCGTTTTCCACGGTGATTTCTTGGGCGGTGGTTCCTGAGCCAATAATCAAAACTTGGTCGCCATGAAGAGGTGTAATGAGTCCATACGAGCATCGTGTTCCGTACCCAAAACCCGAAAGGGTGTCAGACAAAACGCCATTGTTCACATTGGTCGAGATGAAGTTGTAAACAGGGAAGGCGGTTACTGAAATGCTTGTGTCACCGGCATTAGCAGCAACCGTTGTAAAGATTTCTTGACCGTATGGGCCATATTTGAGGTAGATGGTCGCACCAGCAGGAATGGGTGCAGGCAACGGAGTGGTGTAAATTGTGTAAACGAACTCCCCATCTGAGTAGAGGGAGGCATCAATGTTTAGCGTGACGCCACCGTTGACTGTTGGGTAAGCAGGTTGACCGGAAGCGTATTGCAGGGTTACCGTTCCCGTTCCACTACTGAAAGTTCCGCCTGTGCTTGTGCTTGAGATGTAAGCACCGGCAGGAATGCCGTTTCCAGCAACTTCGTAACCGAAGTAAATGGTGCCCGATGTCAAGTTTTGTGAAAATGGCAGACTCAGGGTTACGGTAGAACCGCTAACGCTTACCACAACAGTGCTTGCTTGGATGCCCGGGTCGCCAAACATTGTCATGCCCAAAGAGGGAACGGTTCCAATGACCGTGTAGGTATTGCTTCCAGCCAAGCCAGAACTCAAGGTTCCTGATACCACTCCGCTTAGGGGGGTGTTTTCATAAACGCCCGTAATGCTGGCGCTTGCCGTTGAAGCGATACCCGAGAAAGAGCGGTTGAGGTAAAAAGAAGGAACTGTCAATTCGGTTATCGGCGTAGCAGTATCGAGGTAACGAAGGCTGACGGGAGTTCCATCTTGGTAAGAAATGTTGGTGGGGCTAGCCAGAAGCATATAAAAACCGCTTGGTGAAACCGTGGTGTCTGCAACACTCAAGATTCCACTTACCTGAACAATGTCTGTTCCAATCCGTGCAAAAAAACCGTTGGTGGGGACGGGATATCCGCTAGGGGCAATTGGGACAACGGTGGTTCCCGAAGCCACGGCTCCTGCAATTCGCCCAATGTCGTGAGGAAAGAAGTTGTCAAGTTGGTAGACATCTCCGTAAACATTGGCGGGGAACACATTGTTTCCCTTGAGATACAGGCTGGTGGAACCTGAAGGGGCTGACTTGGCAAGGGTTGTTCCCAAAGAAGAAATGCCATTGTTCCCTGATTGCAACCAGTTGGGCAACAGGCCCAACGTGGTGGAAAGTGCGATGGCTTCTCCGCCTGCCGTGTTGTCTGCGGTTAGCGTCTGAACGCTGGTTTTGGTGGTTTGGTCATCAGCACTACCAAGAATGGGTGCGCCAGCAGCGTGTTGGTTGGCAAATCCAGTGGTGGAAAGATTGGAAACAAACACAGGCTCACCGGCAAAGTGGTTGTAGCGGAACTTTTGCCCAGAAGCCAAACCGATGGAAATGGGTGTGATGGTGTTTCCTGTGGCGCTTCCCGTCAAGAAATTGTATTGACCGTTAAAGATGACAGTTTCTTGCGTATTACCTTGACCGACAACCATGACGCCCCAAACACTTGGCGTAAAGGTGTAACTGGCTGTAGTGGAATCAACCGCAACAGGATTGGAAAGAAGAACGTAGATGTCTTCTAGGTAGGTGACAATGGTGCCACTTGGAATTCCCGTTCCGTGAACCTGCCATCCAACCCCGACCACAGGAGTGGTGGAAGGTTGAAGTTGGATGTAATACTGACCGGCAACTGTGGTGCATCCCGTTACGGTTGTGCTGGTAAGCACGGCAGCGCCCTGTGAGGCAGGATTGCCGTATTGGTCGTAGTAAGAACCCGATACAAGGTTGCTGGTGTTATTCAGAGGGGCGATAACCACCCCATCAGAAGCCGTAGTGATGTCGTCGTAGAGGGTTGTTCCAAAAAGGGAGCCAATGGTGATTGGCGTGAGAACTTCCAAATCTCCCACAGTGGTGGAACCGAAGTAACGGTCGCCCTCATCATAAGAAGCAACGACGGTATTGGTTGCGTGGTTGTTGATGATGTTGTTAGCAAGGGTGATAACACCTGCCCCAAAACCGTCTTGGGTGGGTGTAGTGAAAGCCGAAAGGTAGGAGACAGTTTGCTCTAGGGGGTAGATAGCGTTGGGGTTGTCGCTATTGGGGTAAGAAACAACGCTTGAACCCGATGATGCGTTTCCATCTACGCTCCAAACAATCATCTTGTCGCTGGCGGGATAAGTTTCCAGCACAGCCAAACGACTACCGCCATAGACACAGTTGGGCGTGTAGGTGGCAAACGAGCCAGAGCCGGAGGCAAGAAGGGTGATTGGTTGGCCCAAGTTGTCCTCTAAGAATACTGTGTAGGTGGAACCATTGGAAACAACCGCCGAGACAAAAACATTGCCATAACCGCTTTGTGAGGTGGAATAGTCACTTGACAGGTTTGATGGGATAAATACCGCATCGCCCACATTGATGTAGAGGGTGTCGGTGTAGGAAACCCCGTAGATGCCGTTGTAGCCAGCCGTAACGCTTGCCGTTGACTGCCATTGGTAAACAGGCGACAACTCAACATTGGAAAGAGTGTCCACAGTCAGGGTGAGCGTGTTGCTTACCCCTGCGTTTCCACCAGCCACCATTTGAATGTTGTATCCCCCACTTGGAATTGAGTATCCCGTGTAGTAAGTGACATAATAGATGGATGGAGCAACCCCACCGCTTACACTTCCAAAACTTCCGAGTGTGATGGTGTAGTAGTCAAATGTGATGGTGTCTTGGGCAACTGTAAAGAGTGCGGTATTGGAAACCGTAATCTGCGATTCGCTGTCAACGGAAACAATGGTGGTTCCTGCCGGAAAGCCTGTGTAGGAAACATCAATATTCTGACCCACCATGAGGCCATCGGTTCCACCATTGGTGCTGTCAGAGTTGGTGTTGGGGCCAACAATATTCTGAATGACGGCTGAACCAAAAGTAATGTCACCCGTGTAGGCAACCGTTTGGGCGGTTTGTGAAATTGAGTAAATGTATGGGCCGGCAGTACCGTTTCCCGAACCCGAATCAACCACCCTGCGAGTTCCACCTGTAACCGTAAAGGGTGTTGCATCGCTTGACAATTGCTGACCCACGGAAAGACCCGTAATGTCAGCAATAACCAAAGGTGGTGAAAGATACATGGGGGAGGCCGTCACCGAAGTTCCGGTGTAGGCGGAAGCAAGGTTGATTACAAATCCCGTTCCGCTTTGGGTGATTCCTGTGATAGCCGTAGGCGTTGACCAAGAAACTCCAGAGTGAGATGCAGACGCAGTAAATGACAAACCCCACAGTTGCCAACCGCTAGAAATGCTCGTTGCGTAGAAAGTTCCACTCGTGACCGTGCTGGTAGCAACGGCAGACAGGGTGATAGAAGTCCCGCTAATGGAAAGAATTGTGGTTGATGCACTAACTCCCGTTCCCGAAACCGTCTGCCCCACGGAAAGGTTTGCCGTGCTAGAAACCGTCATGGTGGCGCTACTAATTGTTGTGCTTCCCGTAAAGGTTGTGTAGAAGGTTCCGCCCGTTGGGTCTGAAACGTTGACTGTGGTTGCCGAAGTGGACGCAGTTCCCAAGAAGTTGATTGATGGGGTGGGGTTACTGAAAACAGAAACGCCGTAGACAGTATTTCCGACACTTGGCGTGTGAGATGCGATGCCTGTTGCTAAAGCAATGGGTGTCGTTTGGATGCTCTTGGGGATGACCGGCATAATCAAGAACTGCCCATGGTTGGGGTTGTTGTATCCGTCAATGCTCAAGTAAGGAGCGGTGAAAAACTGACTGTCAAACTTGTTTTGAGAATCAGTGTTGAGGCGAGTGGTGAATCCATCAATGGTTGCCCCGAACGCCAATGCGTTGCTTTGTGGGACAGAGTAGCCAATGGTGTAAATTTCACGGCTCGCATCGGTGCCAGTCGAAGCATTTGATAGGGATACATAACCATTGATGATGGTGAATGTCTCAGAGACAGCAGAAGTGCCAGAGATAAGGGCGTTGGACAGGGTAACAAAGTTGGCCGAGGCTATTTTGGTAATGCCCGTAATGACCGCCGATGTGGTGGCGGCGCTACTTCCCACAATCATGCCCAACATGAGGCCAGTCCGTTGGTCAAGGCCACCCGAGAAACTGGGGAACAAAATGCCTGCCGGAGCAGTCATGCCCGTGAATGAGGTGTAGTAAGTTCCCGTTACCGTAAAAGTTTGAGCAGGGAACAAACTGGTAGAAAAAGTGAATGTGCCAGACGATGATGGATGGTGAGAAAGCGTTACCGTGCTGGCGACGGTATCCATATCAGTGATAACCGTTCCGGTGGGAAGCAAAGTGCCAGAGGTAACCGCTTGACCGATTGCTAGACCTTGCATAGCCGACCCGACGCTTAGTCCGTTGGGTGCGATAACACTACTTACCCCCGTAATGACATTAGAAGTGGTGGAAACAGTGCCGCTAAAAGATACCGACTGACCGCTCACAAATTCATCTTGAAGGTGATTGACTTGAACGGTGGTGTTGGCAGGAATGTTATTACCGGCAAAAGTCATTCCATTTAGGAAACTGCCGTCTGCTTGGTTGTTGGTGTAATACGAGTTCAGGCCCGAAACCACAAACCCGTCAGATGTCCATGATGACTGGTAGCCACTTGTTCCCAAGAAGTTGTAGACGGCGTTGGTGATAGAAAGCGGAGTTACGCTGCTTGTTCCTGAAGCAGTAGTAGTTGCTGAAATGTTGACTGTTGCGGTGCCCGAAACCGAAACCACCGTAGCCGTATCAGGGATTCCAGCAGCCTGAACTGACATACCGGCGTAAACGCCAGAAGTATTGGAAACCGAAATAGCGGTCGTTCCTGAACTCCAAGATGCGGTGTTAGTGGTTCCCGTGGAGTTGTAGACGAAGGCTTGTCCGGCGGCGTACATTTCATCCACCGTTTCATTGACCGAACCCGTGACCGATGTTCCAAAGGTCTGGTAACCATCTGCAGTGAGGGCGCTAGACAAAAGAACCGTATTGGTTCCCGATACGCTAGAAACCGTTTCACCCGAGGGCGACAACAAAGTTGCACCGTTGTAAACCGTAATGGAATCTCCACCAGCCATAGGGATTGTTCCCGTAAAAGTCAAACTTGAAGAGTAAGTGGTTCCGGTGAAGTTGGCAGATACTGTGGCGGTCGCAGTCCAAGTTCCAGTAGTAGAAACCGGAGAGGCAAGCAAGTACTCGTATGGGCTACTGCCATTGATTCTGGTTCCGCTTGCAAACGAGTTACCCGAGCCAATGTATCCAGTTGCCGTAACGGTGGCGCTATTTGACAAAATGTTGTCTTGGGTCGTTCCTGTTGTGGTGACCAAAATGGTGCGACCAGTTGAACCCGTGATGGATGTGGTGGCAGTTGCGGCCTGACCAGTTGATGTGGCGGAAACGGTGGTTCCACCACTAAGAACAAATTGGTTGGCATTGAACGCAGCAGCCGTAAAGGTGACGCCGGTTGTTGTGCCGGTAACTGAAGCGTTCTGGTTCATAACAATTGTATTGGTGCCAGAAAAAGCCTCAATGTAGTAAGTATTGGCACTCAAAGATACCGAGGACAAAGATTGACCAAGAACTAATCCCGCAGTACTCGAAACACCCGTGATGTTGGGACTGGATGCACTGAGAGTTCCTGTAAAAGTGTGTGAAGTAGCCGTTGTGGGAGCCTGAGTAATGGTGCGACCCGTCCCAAGGGTGGACGAGGTGAAACTGTTGCCCACAAACAACAAAGTCGAAATGTTGTAAGTGGTTGAGCCAACCGTAAAAGAGCCACTTGAGTTGACTGTGTATGCCGTGCTTCCAATAGTCGCAGAGGTCACACTGACGGGCAAAGTGTTGCCTGTGGGTGCTGTGTATGACCAAGAAGCCGTAAATGAAACCGTAGAGGTGAAAGTGGCACTAGCCGTGTAGGAAACGGGTGAGGGGGTAATTCCGACTCGGTATTTGCTGACCCCATACCCCGTGCTGTCCACTGCCGTAATTCCACTTCCACCCGTAAGGCCGGTTCCTGTGAGGTTTGCCCATCCCGTTGGGGCAGGGCTGAGGTAGGGCAGAGCCGTAACCGCCGTAGTGGAAATCAAAATTGATGGGTTGTTTTGCGCCGTGAATGTCGCAGAAGCCGTGAAGGTGGCTCCTGATACAAGGGTTGCTGAAATACCATTGACCGTTATGGAGGTTCCGGTGCTTACTGCCGTGACCAATACTCCGGTAGTAAATGCCGTGGTTTGTGTAATGGTCTGGTTTAACCCCACAACCGTGCTGGTCGTTGAGATGTAGTTTCCACCACTCAAAGTGGCTGTGTAAGTAACCGCACCATTGGGAACAGTTGAGTTTCCTGTGGCATTTTGTGAAATGGTGATTGCGGTGGATGAAATAGCCGTGATGTAACTGCCGTTGGGAATGAAACTTGTGTTGGTGGCATCCGTAATTGATTGACCCAACACAAGTCCAGCAGTAGAGGAAGGGCTTATCAAAAGATTGGAACCATTATTGACCACTGCGCTGAAACCGGCATTGGGCAACGGGAGAACCATATTGGAAGTGCTTAAATTCCCACTTACTCCACGAGATGTTTGTGTGTTCAAGTCGGTAGTGATGACATTTCCACTAATGGAAATAACTTTCCCTGCGTTCCAACCCATTGATGCTGGAGTGAGAGTGGTTGTTGGCTTGAAGGCGACCGTAATGGTCTGGCCTACTGCGAATCCCGTAGTGCTAGAAACAGTTATTTGTGTGTTGTAGGTTCCAACAACAATGGAAGAAATGGTTGGGCTTAGACCCGCCGCCGCCGTAGCATCTGGGAGAATCGAAGAAAGATTAAAAAGAGCCGTTGAGTCGCCAGAGGTAGCCACATACATTGGTGAAGCCTGCCCATAGCCAACGGAGTAAGGGGTTGGGGATTGGCCTACCAAATAAGTTGTTGAAGTTTGTGGTGAAATAAACTGACCGAGGTATTTATTCGCTGGCGGGTTGTAGAACGACAAGTTGGGTGACATGACCGACGAGATGTTTCCATATCCCTGTGGAAGCATCAGCGACGAAGTGGGGAAGTCCACGATGTCTACTGACTGCTTGTAGGGAACAGTGGGAATCAGGCCGGATGTGTTGTACTGAAACCATTCGCTGTAGAAAGCATCGGTTGAAGTTGCGGCAGGGGAATAGGGGGTCTTACCATCTTGCAAACCTTCCAAAATGGCAACAATTTGATTCTTGCGAAACTTGGAAATGTCCTCAACATAGGTGAAATAATCGCCGCCAGACGAAGCAAAGTATTGGCTTGCAACAGCACTTGTCCCTGAGTATGTTGCGTATGTGGTTGAACAGGGGGCCGTAAAGATTTGAGCGGTGAAAACTACGCCTGTAACTGTTGCCGTAGCGGAAGCACTCAAAGTGACAGTTGTTACCCCGATAGAAGCAATAGTGGCACTTGGCAGACCTGCGTCATTTGTGACCGTAGCCCCCACAATCAGATTGGATGGGCTGGAAACACCCGTGATGGTGGCTGAGGCGGAAGTCAGATTTCCCGTAAACAACACGGAAGTAGTGGAAATGTTCCAAATGGCGTTGTAGCCCGTTACAGATGCCCCCGTGACCGTGATGTAAGCGTTGGGATTGGGATATGCACCCACAGAATTGGTGTAGGCAAATCGAGCCGTAGCCGTGTCTGAGGTGATATTGGAAACTTGGTAGACAACGGGGGTTCCATCGTTGGGGTTGTAAGGCTCCACAGCATTGGAACTACGGTTCCCGACAGTGGGCTGGGTCATGTAGGTATACGCAGTGAAAAACTGGTACAAGTCCTGTGCTTGGGCGTAGTAGGTGTTGCCGTTCAGGTCGGGGATGGTGGCAACGGCGAAAGTGGTGGCGTCATTAACCGCCTCGTGATTGCTCTCCGAGTTCACGGCTGACCAGTTACCTTGTGAGGCAGCAGTCGAGTTGGGGTAAAGGGTCAGGACTTTCATGCTGACCCCACTTTACTACTATCCTGCCGTTTATCTACCTTGTGCTTTCAGCGAATAGCGCAATTGCCTGAACTGTTCGTTCACATGGTTCTTGACATCCGCCATGCTTGCGCTGTCCATATTTCCTTGGACATTCACGGTAAATGCTCCGGGGTGGACATTGACATTGGTGGACTGTTGATTGCTTCTGCCGGTTCCGTTAAGAGCCTTTCCAGCAGATGCCGAAGCACCCAGAATATGAACATTCATGGCATTCCCGGTCATGGAAACAGGGAACTTGCGTGATGTGCTGTTTCCACCACCACCGCCAAACCAGTTGAGCGGGTTGAGGTCGTGGAGGACATGGCCCGCAAAGTGGACGACATCTCCAAAAAGGTGGACAAGATGTTCAACAAGGCTGATGGCAAGGTGGATGGGGCCAATCACCATTGTTTGCCAAATCCCCTCAAAGACCTTCCCAATGAATTTCACCGCATCGCCAAGACCGTGTAGGGCGTCCACACCCCATTGTTTGATGTCTTTCCAATACTTGATTGCCAAAATCAGGGGAGCCAAAAATGGCATCATAAACATAAGGGCGTCAAGGCCAAACTTTTTGAGGAAGTTCCAAACATCTATGGCGGCTGTCTTGATGCCGTGCCAAGCAACGCCAGCCCAGTGCATGAGGTCTTTGTGGTACTTGATGATGAGGTAAATTGCTGCTCCAATGGCAAGGCCCGCAAGGATAAACGGGGCTGCTGCAATAAGCATTTCACCAAATGCCACCAATGCGGCACCAGCAACAGAAGCCCATCCCGCAATCATTTCAGCAAACATGGGCAGAAATGCTGCTTCCGTTGTTGTCGCAGTCGTCAACGCTTCTTCGGTTTCTGTAGCCATCACTCCCGTCATGGCTGTTTCGGTTTCACCAGCAGCAGCAATTGCTTCGGCGGCCGTGGATGAGAACATTGTTATAATCAATTTTCCAGCGCCGACAGCCATTTTGCCTAGACCTTGGAACACAGGAACCATTCCACCCAACACGCCAGACAACTGAAGGCCGCCCGTAATCATGCTGTTCCAGTCAACCTTCTTTCCACTAAAGAGGTCGGTAACTTGCTTTTTGAGAGTATCAAGCGTTCCCATTCCTCCGCCGAGAACAAAAGAAGCAGCAGCACCGGCACCGCCAAGAGCAGCCTTGGTGACCCCCGTGCCAATTTTTCCAAAACCGCCAGACCCAAACAACCGGCTGGTAAATGAAGGCTTACTCATTTCACTATGGAGTGACTCGGCGACACCTTTGCCAGCCGCTTGCCCCATTTGTGTCATTTGGCGATACACCATGTCGCTGTATTCGGGGCTGTTGATATCGTAGGCACCGGCACGAGCCTTAGCATCTTGCATCAATTGGTAGGTGGGGTCGTTCTTGTACGCCTCTTTTCCACCACCAAATTGCTTTTTGTAATTGTCTGATGCCTTTTGAAGGGCATCTGTGTTTTCCCTTAGCGCCTTAAGGTTCTCATCTTCACCTTCGCCCTCGTCAAGTTTCATCATCTTGATGTAGGAACTAACATCCATTGTCGGCCCTTGGAGGTAAGCCCTCACACCACGCTGTGACTTCTGTTGCTTCTTGTATTCTGCGTAAGCCTCGTCGCTCTCACCTTCTTCTTGCTTGCGCATAAAGGCACGACCAAAGAGGGGCATGGCTGAGCGACGAAGATTCTTGTACTTCTCTTGGGCCAGCGCACCTTCGATTTGATTCTCTCGTTCGGCTCTAAGTGCTTCACGGGGATTGATTTGCTTGAGGCGCAACGCCTGAATAATGTCACGCTGTCTTTGCTGGTATTCAGCCTGTGCTTTACCAGCCTGACCACCCGTAAGAATGCCGACAAGTCCACGGTCACGAAAACCCTTTGTCGCCCCCGAGAGCGCCCCCTTGGTGGTTTCACCAAAGACCAAAGAGGCTCGGGTGGCCTTACCCATCATCTCCAAGAATCCTTGAATGGGGGTAATGAACAGGTGCTTGGCAAAGAACACCGCAGAAAGTGCAACCAATGCCCCCATGATGATTTCAAAGAGGGGCTTGAACTCCGAAATCTTTTTCACTAGGTAATCAAAGGCGTTGACCAACTTGGTAAGACTGAAGGCAGCAAACTTCGCCATTGCGGTCACAATGGTCACCATGGGGGGAACCATGGGCAACATGGCGGTCAAGATGTTGGCAAAAGCCGTAGCCAGAGTCGGCAGAATTGGCATGAGTGCCGCAAAGATTTGGTAGAAAGAAGTCCACAAAGCGGCCAACTGACCGTTGCTTGTCATTTTGGTGAAAACATCACTGATTTCTTTGAGGGCTGGCGTGATGGCGTCGCCAAGAGTGGTTCCAAAACTGGCAAACAGGCCAATAAAGGTTTGCACGGCCTTGCTATTGAAAATGTTGTTGAGTTGAGTGCCAATGACGCCAATGAATTCAGCAATGGGTTGAACCACATCCAAGATTGCTGGCAGGACTCCTTGAGTGAAAACTTCTGCTAAAGGTTGAATAATTTTGGAAATGGAACCCAGCGTGTTTCCGATAGTGCCCGACATCGCTCCGATTGCTTGCGCAACTGTATTGAAAATGGGGTCAAGGGCATAAAGGGTTTGACCAACAACTGCCGCCAAGTTATCAATAATGGGCATAAGACCACGGCCCATCTGTTGCATAATCAACATGATGTCGTTCTGCATTCGTTGAACTGGTGAAATTGCCGCCTGAGCAGTTCCACGAAGACTACCGTTGATGTCTTGAAGAATCAACTGTTGAGCAGCCAACAACCCGTTTTGCTTTTGAACATTCTTGATTTGGATTTGTTGTGACAAAGCCAAGTGAAATCCCATGCGAGACATACTGCCCATGGAGCGTGCTGGGTCAGCAAGCAAACGAGAAACCATCCGTGATGCGCCAACGATTCCACTACCGCCAGAACCCATTTGTGCGGCAAGGTTGGCAGAAGCCTCAACCGCAGCGTTTAGGTAGCCACCAGTTGTTTTGGAATATTGGGTTTGAGAGGCGTATAGGGATGTGAGGTCTGTATTGGGGAGCAGAAGGTTTTGGGCTTGAATGATTTGGTTCTTCTGAATACCCGATTGGAACGAAAGGTCTGTAGCCTGTTGGTCGAGCAATTTGGAGTATTGCTCACCCTTTTTGTTGACAGCAGTTTGCGTTCCAACGACCGTTTGAAGCCCACCAATAAATGACTGTTGGGTTTCATTTTGGTTTTTCAGCAGGGTGGCTTGAACTGACTGCAAACTCTGTTGTTGTGAGGCTAGGTCAATGCCCTTGCCCAATAGGGCGATTCCACCACCAATAGCAAAGGCACTGGTGAGGACTCCGCCGACATCACGGAATAGGCTGGACATTTTGCCAGCAGTACGCTCTGTGGCCCCAACAATGCTGTCAAGGGAGTGCTGAATGTTGGTTGGGTCACCGATGATTTGGACACGAAGTTGTGCCGCATTCATCATCCCCGAATCGCCAGCCATAGACATGGTTTCAGTCTATTTCACTATTGGGAATGGGCGTTCTTACTAACCCCTTGTTGCTTGCTCTTGTTCAAAGGCACGGAGTTTGTAGAAGGCCATCCATTCCACCAACTCAGGTGACGACAACGGACGGTGTGAGGGTGACCCGTCTAAGAGTTCCTCAACTGTCCGGCCTAGTTGCTCCGCTAGGCTGAAAAGGAATCGTCGCTCTGGGTCGGCGAGAAGTCTTTTCCCGCTTCATCAACCGCCTGCTCGCCCATGCCTGAAAGACGAAGGGCGACGGTAGCAATCAACTCGATAGCGGCTGCCGACTTAGCCATGAGAGCGTCACGGTCACCGGGCTGGAATACACGCTCGCCCGATGCCGGGTCGAAGGTGCAGTGAATCACGAGGTCGGGCAGAACTTCCTCAAGGGCAAACAAGCCGTTGCTTTCTACCTGAGCCTTGCCAATCATTCTCGCACGGTCACGAGCGGTCATCGCTTTCACCAAAATCTGAACGCCCCATTGTGGGACATCCAAAACTTCTGACTCAATGTCGTCGGCTGCAAAAATCTGTTCACTAAGAGAGGACATGATGCTCCTGTTCTAGGGTGGGGAAACCACCATACAGGGTATCCTACTACAGGAACTAGATGGTTGTGCGAGAAACTGAACCCGTAACCTGCATTTCAGCGTCAAAGGTAACTACGCCGTTGACAGAGGACTTGAGGTCATACTTGGTAAGGATTCCCTGACCGAAGTACTTGGGTGATGCGGTTCCACCAACAAATGCGCCGGGGTCTGAGGGGCCATACACGAAGGAGATGAACTGTCCTGCGGTGTTTTGGAAGGCAAGCGCCGTTTGGAAAATAGCGTCCAAACCGCCCGCCTGACCCATGATGGTGCTGGAACCGTCGTAGTGACCAGAGAAAGTTACCGTGTAGTCACGCAAACCTACGATGAAAGACTTGACACCAGCAGCATTGAATGAGGTCGTTTCAGCGGCCTCAACAGCCTGAGGGAACGAAATGTCGTTGATGTAAGGCGAGATATTCCACATGGGAAGCAGGTAGCCCGTTCCCGAAGTCGCACCCGTGACGATGGTGTTGCTGAACGAGATGCTCGTGCTTGAAGTGCTAGCAAGAGTCGTAGCGATGACAGGGGTCGTCAATGAGGGCAGAGGTGAAAAAGTCTGGCTCAACACAGGGTTCACGAAGTAGCCGTAGTAGGAGGTTGCGTTGACCGTAGCAAGCACATTGTCCGAAGCAGCAAGCGAACCAGACTGGATAAGCGTGCCAGCAGTGCCCGAAACAGATGTGGAACTCATGGATGAGAACACATTGGCAGTGCCGGTGCTGTTCTCAAAACCAAGTGCAAGAAAGGCGTTCTTACCGTGCTGGAAAATTGGCATTATTTACTCCTTAGTAGCGGGCAAACCCGTAATAAACCGTCGCTGAGGGGCTTGTGCCGCCCAGCGTTATTGCAAGCCTCGTGTATGGATAAATGCTACCTGACAAAATCTGAATGCTTGTTCCCACACTGGTCAGGGCGCTTCCCACATTGACCCACGAACCCCCCGTCAACGAGTGTTGCAACTGAAGGGAAATGGTGGGTGTAGTGCCGTTTAGTGAAATGACACCCATTTGAAGTTGACCGCCCTTGGTGGTCGAGATGGAGCCGAACTGTGAGGCTGAGGTGTAATAGGTGCTTGCTCCGGTTAGCACCGTGCTGGGAATGTACTGACCCACGCCGTTCCAAACGCCACCATCGGCGGTGATGTCCATGTCAGCCGTGATTACGCCCGCAACAGGTGATTTGAGGTCGTACTTGGTGTCAATACCCTGTGCCATCTGGCAACGGAAGTCGCTTCCTCCCAAAACAGTGGCAGTTCCACCATCGGGGAAAATCAAAACACCGTCATCGCCACCCTTTTCGATGAGGGAGTTAAAGAAGGGGTCAGTTCCCTGAATTGTGCCTTCGTAGAGGCCAGTGAGAGAGATGGTGCCCTCACGCAGACCCTGAATGAAAGTCTTGTTGCCGTTGTTTTGAAAAGTGGTGGTTTCTGATGCTTCAATAGACCTTGTTACTGAAATGTCGTTGAAGAACTGCGACATATCGGCGGTGAAGCCAGAAGGTGCGCTCAGGGTGACAGGGGTGGGGCTAGTGGCGGCAACCGTCGTGGTGCCACTTACCGTCAGAGTGGCTCCTGTAAGCGAGAAGGACACGGCGGTGATAGTGCTGGCAGGAAGTCCCGCCGAAGTAGCCGCAACGCTCATACCGACATACAGAGGCGTTCCGGTGGAATCTACAGTGACCGTTGATGATGAGTTGCCCCAATGCGCCTGAATAGTAGAGGAAATGTATGACGGGTTGGAGATGAAAACTCTTGAATTCTTACCGTGTTGGAAAATAGGCATTAGGCACCAGCCTCAGGAGTAGCGGAATCAGCAGGGTCGGCCTCAGGTGCAGGCGCTGGGTCGGCGCTTGGTGCGCTAGCAGGGACAATCCAACCATCAGCAAGAAGCCAAGTGATGTCCTCACCGGGAATGTCATTGACGACAGAACCCATCGGCGCAACTTTGCCGAGGTATGAAATGTCAGAAAGGTTTGTGACTTGATACGACTGAGGTGAAGCCTTTGCCATTGCGACCTTTCGGGAGCGTTCCTAGCAAAAATGCTACCACTAGAAATCCAAAATCCCTTTTGTCGCTTAGTCAAACTTGGGCTTGCGTTGCCTCTTTACTTTGGGCTTGCTCACCCTATTCGGGGTGAAGGCTCGGAAGCAGAGGTGACCTATTGGCCCACCCACCACATTGACAGCCACACACTCGTCCTCGACAAGGTGCGCTGATTGGAAGGTAAATACCCCTCGCTCGCCTTTGACAAGGACTTTCTCGCCCTTCTCAAAGCCATCCCATTCCTCAACCGCAATCCACTTGGGGTTGTAGTGCGGTGTATACGGTGTGATGTTTCTCTTAGCCAAGACAATCTCTCCTAGTCAGTTGATTATCTCTACATACCAATTGTATCAGATGGGTGTAACACCCGTCAATCATTTATTTCCTTATCTATTTGTTCACCACACTCACAAATAAGAAAAGAACCCGTCATGGTGTTTACAGTCGTCGCATTCTCGTGCTTGCACTTGTCGTCTGTGATGTCGTCCTCGACGGTTTCCAATTCTCCGTCGCCTATGGTCAACATTTGCTCAACAGCGATAATGGCATGGATGGCGGCCTCGTTAGCCAAGCGTGCTGAACGCAGGGCGGTCAAGATGGGACTTTGCTCGTTAGACATTTGGAATACCGTTAGTTGAGTTGGTGGTGAACATAAAGTTCATCGTGAACTTGGGGCGGTTCACTTCATCAAAGCCCATGTAGTTGGGAATGCCCGTTGTCTCGATACGAATGCAATAGGGGAAGTAGGTGGCGTCTGGCATGACACGACCAGCAAGAGCGTTGCGAATCAGCACAGCCCATGCGTAAGTGCCGGGGTAATCCTCAGGGATGCCACGAACGGCGACTTGCACACGGGGGAATTCCAAAGCCGAGATACCAGACCCCATAGTGAAATCCGGTGTGTTGCCGAGGTATTCATAAATGGTGACAACGGCGTTAGGCGCTTCGGCAGGCGTGCGACCAAGAAACAGGTTGACACCCGTCTGAAGGTATTGGGTCGGGTAGTTCGTGCTATTGAGTTCTGCTGAAAGAAATGTTGCGATGTCGTCAAGTAGTGCCATTATTTTCTCCAACCCCTGATTGCGCCCTTGACCGCACCCTTTCCCATAGCCAGCATCAGTTTGAGGTGCGCTTGGGCAAGTGGTGTTTCCAAGTATTTTGCTTGTGTCGGTGGCAAGTGGAAGTTTTCCAATTCCTCGTGAACAAATACAGCGTAGGTCACGCTGGCGTTTCCGTAGGTTATTTCAGCATGGGGGAATCCATCGCCAGAGTCGGGTGAGGCTGGTATGAAGACGCCGGAATTGCGAAGGTCGCCGGTTTCCACCGGCACAAATTCTTGGCTCTTGGCAAATACGCCCCTCATCACTTCGTTGATGGCGTCTGCAATCCCCCCATAAATCCCTTCCTTCAGCCTGCTGGGATTGGGGATGCTGCTTGGGTCAATCCTGACACTAAATTCTGCCATTTTTCACTACCTACTCAAAGTGCAGAACAGTGTTGTAGCCGGTCAGACCGTTCTCGTCGTAGTTCTGCTCGACAAACATGATGATGGGGTGTTCCTGCGCCGGATTGGTGACATTGGGAAGAGTCACACGGCTTTCCGTGCTGATTCCCAGATAGAAGCCGTTGAGGTAGGCACGGCCTGAACTCACCAAGTCACGCCCGTTGATGGTGGCAAGAACTTTTGTCTCGTATTCCAAACGGCATAGATACTTCGTAGCGGAGCCGTATTCCACCTGACCGCCACTACTGCCACTTGAGTTCACATAATGACGACCGTAACCGTCCAGTGTTGCCGTAGGGGGCATGGTGGAAAGTCCGGGGTTGGGAATGACATTCTCAATAAGAATGGGTTGATTCATCATGGCAAGAAGGTCGGGGTCAATACCAACGCTGGTGTTTCCAAGGTTGGGATTTTCCTCGTAGCCGTAATAGATAACCATTAGTCGGCGTCACCCTCAGAAAGAACTGCTTGGATTTCACCTTGAACCAAGTCATCATCTGTGATGACATCTCCGGTTTCGGCAGTGAAATCTCCTTGGTAGTCAGGCGCATAACCCGTGCCGTAAGTGGTGGTAGTGCCGAGGACGGAACCGCTAGGCCACGCATTTGGAACTGCGTAGTAGGGGTCGAACTCGCCAATGACAAGTTCTGCACCAAGGGCGTTGGGGTCTGCTGAAACACGGGGTGGGTTGATGCGACGACCACGAAGCAGAAGGTCTTTGGCGAGGCGCTCGTAGCGTTGCGCACGATCACCATAAGACTTGCTGAGGCTGAGGCCACCTACTGACTTGCTCTCCTGTTGGGCTAGGCCGGTGAACTGAGCAGCAAGGTTGTAGCAGACATTGGAAGCCGCTCGATAGATGTTGTTTGATACTTCACCTAGAGCGAAGTAGATTTCCTCGTCTTGGAGCAGAGGTGATGCCTCTACGGTGTCGCCCACCATGAAGCGGATAGCGTCTTTGGTAGAACTTTGGGGGTTGCCTGAATATGTCCATCCCATTAGGAAAGCACCGCCTCGTCAATCGTGAGGGTTCCCGTCATCACTCTTGCCGCACCGGAACCCGTTGCGGTGGCGGTGATTTGGAAGCGCCAACGCCCAGCCGAAAGGGTGCTGAGTTCGCCGGGTGCCCAGTTGACCGTCAAGTTTGGAACGCCTGCCGGTGCTGGTGAAACGCTGTTGGTCACAAAGTAGGACTGATTATTCTTGGTAATCAAAGCCATATTCGGTGGCTGTCCAATGGTCATACTGAATGTCCATCCGCTACTGAAATCCAAAGGATTCCCTGACGCATCCAACCAGATAAATGCTGCTGCGGGCAAAGATGCTGCTGGGGTTGGGTAGTGAATGGTCATTTCTTTCCTTTGGCGCTAGAGAAGGTGGAATTATTGCCCGTCCTCATACGATGATACTCCGTTCTCTTGGAATGTCTCAGCCGAATTTTCGGTGGTGTATGAGGTGCTAGTGGGATTGTCAAACAGTTCTGTGGTGGAATACTCCGTGAACGGGTTGGGGTTTCGTGACCC
>Ga0164296_1001017_pt1 | contig 31380 bp, 28 predicted proteins | sample GEODES057metaG_FD_113533 | JGI IMG/M metagenome (GOLD analysis project Ga0164296, IMG submission 113533) | Dystrophic lake water microbial communities from Trout Bog Lake, Wisconsin, USA - GEODES057 metaG | ecosystem: Environmental > Aquatic > Freshwater > Lake | place: USA: Trout Bog Lake...
ATGAACACCCCCAATCACCAGTCCGTTATTGAACATTATTGGGAAGAACGCAGCGCCTTATCTCCCAAAGCCGTGCCCAGTGAATTGCGTCAGGCCTTGGAAGGCACGTTGAGTGAGTTGAACTCAGGCACGCGTCGAGTGGCGGAAAAAATTGATGGCCAATGGGTTGTACACCAATGGCTGAAGAAAGCGGTTTTGCTGTCGTTTAGAACGACTGACAATGCGCCAGTGAAGGCCGGTTACACCCAGTTTTACGACAAGGTACACCTCAAATTTGCCGATCTCAACCAAGCCCAATGGCAATCATTGGGAATTCGGGTCGTGCCGCCCGCGGTCGCGCGCTTTGGTTCGTATTTATCCAAAGGGGTCGTGTTGATGCCAAGCTACGTCAACATCGGCGCTCACGTGGGCGAAGACACCATGGTCGACACCTGGGCCACCGTCGGATCCTGCGCCCAAATCGGCGCCCGGGTTCACTTGTCCGGTGGCGTGGGCATCGGTGGCGTTTTGGAACCTCTGCAGGCGAACCCCACCATCATTGAAGACGACTGCTTTATTGGCGCCCGTTCTGAAATTGTTGAAGGCGTGATCGTTGAGCAAGGCAGCGTCATTTCAATGGGGGTCTACATTGGCGCCAGCACTAAGATTTATGATCGAGAAACCGGCGAGATCATCATGGGCCGCGTTCCCAAAGGCTCCGTCGTCGTCTCCGGCAATCTGCCTTCCAGCGATGGAAAATACTCGCTTTACTGCGCTGTGATCGTCAAAAAAGTGGATGCGCAAACCCGCGCTAAGACGTCGATCAACGAATTGTTACGACTATAAGGTCCCAACGCGCCGACAAAATGCCGACCTTAGTTAACAGACTGCAGATGACGCGAAACCGTGACCAATATAAGTAGAGTCGACGACTATGTATACCACGGTCTATCACGAAATTAAGGGCTGAACTGACCATTAGCACCGGACAGAATCTATCGTCTTGAATGACTGTAATCATGTACCTTGGAGGTTCATTCAGCCGAGCATTGAGAGTCTTCAAATGAAAGCGGCTATACATTAATGTAACTCACTGAGTTAATTTACTCAGTATTATACATTTTAGGCTTCTCTGTTTAAACACAGAAATAATATCATTAAAATCAAGTATTTATAATAAATTTTAACAATCATCATTATACTTTTCAATGTTTCATTCAGAACACACCGAAGAACAATGGCAAGGAAACTATTCTCCAATTAACCAATTAGCACCCGACTTGCCGTCCACGTGAGATGTACTAAATTCCCATTCGGCAGCACCAGCGGCTACGAACGTACGAGCTTACAGATGATAACATTAATGATCAGGATTCGAGGAGAACCCACGGTCACACCAGACACTTAAACGCGAATAGTGTCGGGGGCTTAGAAATTGAACCCGATCTATACGATCTATTCACTATTGAACCAAGTGGCAGCTTTATGACCACCTGCTGTCACCATTAGGAATTACACTTCGTGCGCACACCCCATCTTGGGTGCCTTTGGATCGCGCACTAAACGGTGAAATCAAAAACGATAATCCGTCCTCAACCAAATCGACCGCTGATGTAATCTTCGGTCAATTTGTGCAGCGGGTTGGTGAATATCTTATTGGTGGGACCAACTTCAATCAGATCCCCCAAATGAAAATACGCGGTGCGCTGAGACACGCGAGCGGCTTGTTGCATGCTGTGCGTAACGATCACGATGGTGTAATTATCACGCAACTCGTCAATCAGATCCTCCACGCGCGCGGTCGCAATCGGATCGAGAGCCGAACACGGCTCATCCATCAAAATCACTTCCGGATCGACGGCAATCGCCCGCGCAATGCACAAGCGTTGTTGTTGTCCGCCCGACAGCCCCGTGCCCGGTTGATCCAACCGGTCTTTGACCTCTTCCCACAATCCGGCTTTTTGTAAGGAACGATGAACGATTTCATCCAAATCCGGGCGCGAACTGGCAAGCCCGTGGATGCGCGGCCCATAGGCCACGTTTTCATAAATGGATTTCGGGAAGGGGTTGGGCTTTTGGAACACCATACCGACCCGAGCGCGCAATTGCACCACGTCGGTGCTTTTGGAGTAAATATCATTCCCTTCTAACAGGATCGTGCCCGTCATGTGCGCCCCAGGAATGGTGTCGTTCATGCGGTTGATGCATCGTAAAAAGGTCGACTTTCCACAACCCGAAGGACCAATCAACGCAATCACTGAATTTGAGCCAATATCCAAATTCACGTGATGGATGGCGTGCTTCTGCCCATAGTACACATTCACGTCGGTCGCCTGAATGATCGGGTTCGGGACATGCACCTCACCCACGGTTGGCGCGGTCACCGGCGTATTGGGGTTCTCACTCGTCATACACTAATCCTTATCGCTACCAACGGCTCTCAAAGCGGTTTCTGAAAATCACCGCCGCCAAGTTCATGACCAATAAAAATCCAAGCAAAACCAAAATGGCGGCCGAGGTTTTCGCCACAAACGCGTGTTCCGGGCTCGACGCCCACAAATACACTTGCACCGGCAAAACCGTGGCCGGCGACGACAGCTGCTGCGGCATATCGGCCACGAAGGCGACCATGCCGATCATCAACAACGGGGCGCTTTCGCCCAAGGCACGCGACATGCCAATAATCGCGCCAGTGAGCATTCCAGGCAACGCCAATGGCAAGACGTGATGGGTGACCGTCTGGACCGGCGATGCGCCGATTCCCAACGCCGCCTGCCGAATCGAGGGCGGCACCGCTTTCAACGCAGCCCGCGACGCAATGATGATGGTCGGCAAGGTCATTAAGCTCAACACCAAACCACCCACCAACGGGGACGATCGCGGCAACCCAAACATCTGAATGAATACCGCCAATCCCAACAATCCGAAGACAATCGACGGCACGGCCGCGAGGTTATTAATATTGACCTCAATCAAATCCGTTAACCGGTTACGGGGCGCAAACTCTTCCAAATAAACGGCGGCGCCGACGCCCATTGGGAAGGCCAAGACCAACGTCACCAGCAGCGTCAGCAAACTGCCACGCACCGCCCCCAACACCCCCGCTTCCTCCGGTTGGCGCGAATCGCCAGTGGTGAAAAAATTGGCATTGAACACCCGACGCGTCAGGTGCTTTTGCTGCAAGGACTTTACAAAACCCACTTCCTCATCGTCAAAGCCACGCTCATCGGAGGGCAGCGACAGGTCAATGTCCCCTTTGAGATAAGAATCCACCCGTCCGTCGGCCATGAACCATACGCGTTCGCTGTGCCCCAGAAGCTCCGGATGCGCCAATAACCGCTCGCGCAACTGCGATTCGGCGCGTTCGCTGACCAGCCCCACGAGCTTTCGGACGGAGGCGCGTTCGGTCACTTCCGGAAATAAAGCCTGAAGGCTTTGTTTGACGAGCGCGCGGTAATCCGCGTCCTCCAAAACGGCTCGGTCGTGGGTGTTGTCCGGATCTAACAATTCCGCCGAATAGGTCACCGATAAATTAATTTCGGACTGATGGAACGCACTCAAACTGTTGCCAATGATGGTGGAGAACAAAAACACCACAAACCCCAACCCAAAGGCCACCGCCAACAGCCCATAAAGCTTAAAGCGTTGTTCCTTGGCGTAGCGTTTTTTAAGCGAAGCCGCTACTTTCTGAGCGGTTTGATCGGGAGTGTTAATCATATTGCTCTCGATATTTTCGAACAATGACCAACGCCATAATGTTTAACAGCAATGTCACCACAAACAACACCAAGCCTAAGGCAAATGCCGCCAGCGTTTTGGGGGAATTAAATTCCTGATCCCCCACCAACAAGGTCACAATTTGCACCGTCACCGTCGTCACCGCCTGCAGCGGATTAACGGTCATATTGGCATTCAACCCCGCCGCCATCACAACGATCATCGTCTCACCGATGGCTCGCGAGACGCCCAACAATATACCGCCCGCAATCCCAGGCAGCGCGGCCCGAAGAATCACTCGGGAAATCGTTTCAGAACGCGTCGCTCCCAACGCCAGTGAACCGTCGCGAAGCGATTGGGGCACGGCATTGATCATGTCGTCTGAAATGCTGGAGATAAACGGAATGATCATAATGCCCATCACCAGACCCGCCGCGAGCGCGCTTTCAGAAGCCATCGACACGCCCATGCTTTCAGCCACGGAGCGCAGCAACGGACCAATGGTGAGCGCCGCAAAGAAACCGTAGACCACGGTGGGAATGCCCGCGAGCAATTCGAGAATGGGTTTGACAATGGAGCGTACGCGACGCGACGCGTATTCGGATAAGTATATTGCCGCCATCAAGCCGACCGGCACCGCAATGACCATCGCGATCAGCGCAATCAGCAATGTGCCCGCAAACAGGGGCACCGCACCAAACACATCGTCCGTCGCAGAGGCCTGCGGCGACCAGTGCGTGCCAAACATAAAGGCCAAGGGGGAAATCTTCGAGAAGAAATTTAAGGCCTCGAGCAACACGGAGAGAATGATGCCAACGGTGGTCACAATCGCCACCATCGAACACAGAATCAACGCCACGTTAATCAAGCGCTCAATTTCAGGTCGCGCTCTCAGATTTTTCTGAATCCGCCACAAACTCACGGCTCCGCCAATGGCACCGATGGTGATCACCGCGGCGGTTAACCACTCGCGACTCAACTCCCGCAATTCCTGCCAATGATGAGCCGCCGCCAACAGCACAGGGTTGCTCGAATTGGAGTGCCCCGCCGTTAAATTGGTCAGATCGTTAATCAGCAACTCACGTTCGTTGCCCGTGAGCGAGTGGTACGGCTCCGGCATGGCGGCCAACACCCATTTGAGCAACAACGGATCATCGATGACCTTCCACAACAGCAACACGATGACCGCCGGAAGGGCGCACCACACGGCACAGAGAGAGCCGTAGTAGGCGGGCAAGGAATGCAGCTCCGAGGCCTTCGATCGACCTCCCACCACGCTCACGGAACGAGCGCGACCCACGAGGTACCACAGGTACGCCATCGCCATCAGCATCAACAAGGTGGTTGAGATCGTCATGGACAGGTGACTCGTAAGCCCTTGGAATTCGTTAAATCTGCTGAAATCCCTACCCACCGATTATCGTTGAGCTATATGACAGTTTTGTTACGGCCGGGCCCGAATGGCGCCTCGCCGAGACCCTATTTTACGCTCATTTGAGTAAAATTAGCCTGTTAAGCCAAGGATTTAGCCATGACGCCCGCGCAAAAACTGACCCAGGAACTGATTCGATTGCCGTCCATCAGTCCACAAGACTTAGGCTGTCAAGACGTCCTCGCCAAACGCCTCGCGCAGCTCGGCTTTGACATTGAATGGATGCCCTTTAACGACGTCCAAAATTTTTGGGCCACCAAGGGCACCGGTGGGCCCACGCTGTGTTTTGCCGGTCACACGGATGTGGTTCCCACAGGACCTGTGGAGGGCTGGAATTCCGATCCATTCGAACCCACCGTGCGCGATGGCATCCTCTACGGCCGTGGCGCCGCGGATATGAAAAGTGGCCTCGCCGCCATGGTGGTGGCCGCTGAACGGTTTGTCGCGACGACCCCGGCCTTTGAAGGGCGGTTGGCGTTTTTAATCACCAGCGACGAAGAAGGCCGTTCGGTGGACGGCACCAAACGCGTGGTGGAAGTCCTCAAGCAACGGCACGAGAAAATCGATTGGTGCGTGGTGGGCGAACCTGCGAGCAGCGACGTCTTAGGAGACACCATCAAAATCGGTCGTCGTGGGTCACTCAGCGCCCGTTTGACGATTGAAGGCGTGCAAGGCCACATCGCGTACCCGCAGCTGGCCGACAACCCCATTCACCGCCTGGCACCGCTGCTCCACGACCTGACCACCCATCGCTTCGATGAGGGCAATGCCCATTTCGATCCCTCCTCGTTGCAAGTCGCGAACATGGCCGCCGGCACCGGCGCGCCGAACGTTATTCCCGGGGAGGCTTGGATTCGATTCAACATTCGATTCGCGCCCGTTCAGACCATCGAATCGTTACAAAAAACCATCCAAGCCATCATCGATCGGCATCAGGTAAAACATAAGATTGAATGGTTTATTTCAGGGTTGCCGTTTTATACCCCACCCGGCCGATTCACCGACGCCATCAGCGCCGCCATTGAATCGGTCTGTGGACGGGTTCCCGTCTTATCCACCAGCGGTGGCACCTCGGATGGACGCTTCATTGCGACCTTGGGCACCGAGATCGCGGAAGTGGGCGTACCCAACGGCACCATTCACAAACTAAACGAGTGTGTGCGTTTGGAGGACATCGATCAATTGGAGATGATTTACGTCACCATCATGCAGCGTTTACTGCCATCGAGCCCCTAAGGCGACAACGCGGCTGAACGATCCTTTAATCTAAGCCTTTTAGGCGCACGGGCCAGTGCGCAACGACGATCAACACCGCGAGCGCAAAACTGAATAAAAACACCCAACCCGCCATCGACAACCCCAACAGAGACCAGGTGATCGCCTGGCATTCACCACCGCCATTCCAAACGGTCAACACGGCGTCTTTAAACGACAGCATATTGATCAGCGCAAACACGTCGGCGCCACAGGAGGGCAAACTTCCCAGCGGTTGAGCTTGCATCCACACTTGTCGCAAGGACAGCGCCATCGCCGCCGCACTCAACACCAGCAAGATCAACCCCCACAGACTTTGGTAGGGTTTGGGCAGGGCAAACACGTAGCTTAATAAAAAGCCCACGCCCAAGGCGCTGATGGCAAAGCGCTGCAAGATGCACATATTACAAGGCTCTAATAACAGCCCCACTTGAGCGTAATAGGCGTAGCCCATTAACGCCGCGCACACAACGAACCCCAATAAATTCAGTGGCGAATGGCGCGAGGCGAAGTTCAACATAGGAATCAATCGATCTTAATGGCGTTCTCCACCTCATCGAGGTGAATGTGCCGAATGTCTTTGCCGTGCACCATGTAGACCACGTACTCGCAGATGTTCTTCGCGTGATCCCCAATGCGCTCCAACGAGCGCGCGACCCACAACACATCCAGCGCGCGGCGAATGGTTCTCGGATCTTCCATCATAAAAGTAATGCATTGCCGTTGAATGGAATCGTATTCCTCGTCAATGAGCTTGTCCGCACGGCATATTTGCAAGGCCGCTTGGGCGTCCAATCGCGCAAACGCGTCCAGCGCATCGCGCAATTGTTGGTGGGCCTGACGACCGACGTGCTTAATTTCACGATATCGATCCGCCGGGCGCTCCATGCTCGCCAAACGCGACGCGATGTACCCAATTTTCTCCGCTTCGTCGCCGATGCGTTCAAGATCGGTGATGGTTTTAATGATCGCCACGATCAAGCGCAAGTCAAACGCCGCCGGCGAGCGGGTTGCCAGAATGCGGTTGCATTCTTCATCGATCGCCACTTCCATTTTGTTGACGCGATGATCGCTGTGGGCGACTTCCTCGCCCAAGGCGCTGTCTCCGTCGATCAACGCTTTCACGCCTCTGGACAGTTGTTCTTCAACCACGCCTCCCATCTGCATTACTTTGGAACGCAGAGTCTCCAAATCTTCGTTGAAGCGACGTGATATGTGCGGCCCTAAATCTTTAACTTCCATGGCGATCCTCCACCTCCCAATATACACCCACTTAGGTCAAATTTAAAACCCAAGCGTGACGGCCTCCGAAAAAACTAAGTCGTAACGGTCAAGGCTAAAGACCGGGTATTGCAGTTTTATGACAGCGGCTGGACGGATGTGGGAAAAGGCGCTTTATTTTTCAAGCGTCGGCGCGCGTGCGGCCCGTCGACTCAGTGGCCACCCAAACGCGAGGAGTTTAATAAGCCGATACGACAGAGGCTCGATCGCCGGGCGTAGAAGCGCTGACCGGACTTCAGTTCGACAAAGTGACCCAGCATCTGACGGGTCGCTTCCAACCAACTGGACTGCAGCGCGTACGCCCGACAATCCGCCGGATTTAAGCGCAAAGCCCGCTCGACGGCCACCTGCAAATTCGTGTTCATCGCGCCCGTGACGCCGTCCTGAATAACGTCCAACGGCCCGGTCACCGGATACGCCGCGACCGGCAAACCCGCTGCCATGGCCTCTAACTGCACCACACCAAAGGTGTCGGTGAGGCTGGGAAACACAAAGCAATCCGCGGCGGCCAACACACGCGCAAGCTCACTCCCGTAGAGAAATCCGGTGAACGTCACGTCGGGATAGCGCGCCTTGAGGGTTGCCAATTGGGGACCATCGCCGACCACCCATTTGTCGGGAAAGGGCAGTTCGCAAAAGCGTTCGAGGTTTTTCTCCAAGGCCACACGCCCCACGCTGATCAACCGCGGCGACGACCGCAGTGGCTTATGCGGGTCTGGCTGGAACAACTCGGTATCGACTCCCCGCCCCCAATGCACCAGGCGTCTAAATCCCCGCGCTTTTAATTCCCGGCGCACGTGCAAGGTCGCCACCAACGTTCGTGCGGCCACTTTATGGAACCGTCGCAACCAAGCGTAGGTCAGGCCCTCGGGCATGCCGTAACGCGCTCGCAAATAACTGGGAAACTGGGTGTGATAGCTGGTGGTGAAGCGCCAGCCGCGCAACAGCGCCGCGCGCCGCGCCGCCAGCCCCATCGGGCCTTCGGTCGCGATGTGCAACGCATCGGGATTAAAGGACTCAATCTCCGAGGCCAATCGGCGTGAACCGATTAGGGCTAAACGGATGTCTTTCTCACCAGGCCACGGCACGCTCCAGCGCTCTTGTGGCGTGAGCATCAATACCTCGTGGCCCATCTCCACTAAACTGCGTTCCGTGGCTTGTAAGGTCGTCACCACCCCGTTGGTTTGGGGACGATACGCGTCGGTGACAATGGCGATGCGCACGGACTAGGCCGCCGACGACCAGTCGAGGTCGCGCGCAAGACTCGCGGCGGGCTCACTCACTGCGAGGGTTTTAACCGAATCGGTCCATTCGATCAACGCCAATCGACCATTGCGATCTTCCACCAGCGCGGTGCAGTGCTCAACCCAATCGCCGTCGTTGATGTATTGGATTCCGTCGATTGTACGCATTTTCGGAACGTGCATGTGCCCGCAAATCACCCCATCGCAATGGCGCCGCTGCGCGGCGGCCACCGCCGCACGCTCAAAGCGATCAATGAAGGTCCGCGCGTCCGGAACCCGGGATTTGATCCACGAGGCGAGCGACCAATGCCCCAGACCCAAGCGCGAGCGGGTTTTTTGAATGACTCGACCCACGACCATGAGTGAGTCGTATAAACGCTCGCCGACCATTTTCAATAACCAAGAAAATTTCACCGCGCCTTCGAATTCATCGCCGTGCACGACCCAAAACTTACTGCCTTGTGCGCTCTCAAAAATCCATTGACGATGCACTTCGATGCCCGCCAACAACGCGCCGTCTAAAGAACGCGCGGGTTCATCGTGATTGCCGGGAATGTAAATGACGCGCGTGCCGGATTTGGCCAATTCCAAAAGCTCTCGGAAGATTTCTTGGTGTTCCGCTGGCCAATAGATGCTCCGTTTGAGACTCCACAGGTCAACGATGTCGCCCACCAGCACCAGGGTGTCGGTTTTAAGATTTTTTAAAAAATGGCGAAGATACTCGGCTTGGCAACCACGGTAGCCTAAATGAATGTCGGAAATAAAAACCGTTCTTAAGGCAGGCAAGCCTTCTAATGTCATGACTACACTCTTAAAAGCGCTTTTCGCGTTCTTCAGGATCGTAGTGAATTTCAATGACGAATTGATTGCACCCGTGTGAACGACGGATGACCGTCACCGCCGGATGGCCGGCGCGCAATCGGCGTCACGGCGCGGACTGAACTCGATAACTTGGGAAGTGCACGATGAATTCACTGCCCGAGCCTTCGGTGCTGTGAATTTCCAAACTGCCGCGGTGTCGGGTTATGGCGTGTTTTACAATGGCCAATCCCAAACCGGACCCTCCCGTTTTCCGATCGCGAGACGGATCGATGCGATAAAAACGCTCCGTGAGTCTGGGCAGATGGTGGGCGGCAATGCCGGGGCCAGAATCTTTGACGCTGCAGTGGGCACCACGCTCATCCACCCAGTAACGCACCCAGACTTCACCGTGGGGAGGCGTGTATTTGCGCGCATTGCCAATCAAGTTCCCAAGGATCGAATGAATTTCGGCCTCTTGACCCAACAGTTTGGCATCCGAGTCCAATGCCAAATGCACCGTCGGCTTGGGCGACGCGGCAAGGCTGGCTTCTTTGCGCATCAACGCCAACATCGCGCAGACGTTGACTTCCTCCAAAGGCGCCTCATTGCCGGTGGTCTCTAAGCGGGAGAGTTCAATCAATCCCTCCACCACCGCTTTCATACGCTCGACCTGCCGGCCCATTTCCTCAATGGGGCCTTGCCATTCGGAATCTCGATCGGTTTCATCCGAGAGCGCGTCTACGTAGCCGGCGATGACGGTCAACGGCGAACGCAATTCGTGGGAGGCGTTTGCCACAAAATCTTTGCGCATGGCTTCGAGGCGCTGTGCTTGGGTATCGTCTAAAACAATGAGCAGTTGACGGTCCGGCCCATACACCGCCATCTGTAACTTTAAAAACCGCTCCTGATCAATTCCGTTTGCATCGATCGTCACGGTGTGGTTGAAATCGTTGTTTTTCAAATAGGTGGCAAACTCGGGATGACGGATCATGGTATCGATGCGTTGCCCGTAATCTTGCCGTTTGCGCAGGTTGAGTAATTGAGCCGCCGCCCGATTGAACCACTCGATCTCGCGGCTGGCGCCCAACAACACGATGCCCACCGGAATGACTCCGGTCATCTCCCGAAACTCGCGCACCAATTGAACCACGCGCCGTTTGTGAAACTGCTTGCGGCGATAGATGCGCATGATCAGCGCCAACACATCGCCCCACACCCCCGTGTAGTCCGGCGCCTCCTCCCGGGAACGGTGCTGCAACCACCACTGCAGGTGAAACAGCCGAATTTGATCCACGAGGATGTAAATGGAGAGGGCGACGATGAGCGTCAACGTCAAATGATTGAGAATCAATCCGACAGCGATCGCCGCGACGAAAAACATCGCCAACCGTCCCACCGCCCAGACCCATGCACTTTTCATAACGCCTAGTATTAATCAAATCGGCTTTTCTGAAAAGCGGTATCCCGAGCCGCGGACGGTTTGTATACACGTTTCGCGCTGTACTTCCTCTAAGGCCTTACGCAAGCGCCGAATGTGCACGTCCACCGTGCGCTCTTCGACGTACACATTGCCACCCCAAACGCGGTCCAAAAGCTGCGAGCGCGTATAAACTCGCTCGGCGTGCGTCATAAAAAACGACAACAAGCGATACTCGGTGGGACCCAGGGTCACGGGCTTGCCATCGGCCATGACGCGATGACCCGCTTTATCCAAAACAAGACCGCCCGCCTCGACCCATTCTTCGGCGTGTTCTGGCTGAACTCGGCGCAAGACGGCCTGAATGCGTGCCAACAGCTCACGCGAGGAGAACGGCTTGGTGATGTAATCGTCGGCACCCCCATCCAGCGCGGAGACTTTGTCGTTTTCCTCGGCACGTGCGGTCAACATAATGACCGGCACGTCTTTGAGATCGGGATCCTTTTTAAGCGAGCGCGTCAGCTCCAGCCCACTGATTTCAGGCATCATCCAATCCATCAGGATCAAATCGGGGCGACGATCGGCAATGGCCGAGCGGGCTTCTTTGGCGTTTTCAGCCTCATGCACTTCAAAGCCGGCGCGCTTCAACCCAAAACAAATCATTTCGCGAATCGCACGCTCGTCCTCCACCACCAGAATGACTCGAGGATCCATGCCGCTAGACTCTCTCTTTTAATTGCCCTGTCATATTACAACGCGCCAATATGACAATTCCATGACAGTCGATAATGCGCTGTTTCGAATCGCCTTTTACGCTTTTCCCGTGGGTTGACCCATGGGCTTTCCGTGCGCGACTTGATCGCGCAAATACACCGCTCGGGCCAGAGGGGCGCTCACGGCCGCGCCTTGGCGCTGATACAGGGCCGCCAATCGAGCCACCGCGACGACGGACGGCAAGGCGTCCCCAGCCACCCGCGCCACACCCAGCCTGGGCGCCAGCGTCGGATCGAGCAAAAATCCGTGACCTACGCCATAATCCACGCCGGTTGCGGCATCGCCCACCACATCCTGTGGTGCATTCAACGCTTCTCTTGGCACGGTCACTTGCTCACAGTCGCGCAGCCTTAGGCTGGACCAATAAATCTCGCCGAGGCGCGCATCCAACGCCGAGAACATGCTGGGATTGTCGGCACGCTCACGCTCCGACAAATGCGTCAAGGCGAAGCCATAGGCCATACTGACTAAACTGGATACCCCCACCAAGGGCCGATCCCAACCCATGCCCAAGCCTTGTGCGGCCGCGAGTCCGATGCGCACACCGGTGAAGGCCCCCGGACCCCGACCGTACCCAATCCAATCGACCATCACAGGCGTCACCCCCGATTCGCTCATTAAACGCGGCAAATGTGCGGCGATTAACTCGGCGTGTCCTTGTTTCACAATCGTCTGGAAGGCGTTGACGTCGTCGCCAACCATTACCGCAACGCCAAACGACTCAGTCGAGGTTTCAATGGCCACCACCACGCTCATGAACCGTGCCCCGCCGTGTCGTTAAACGATAAATGATCGATCAAAAAGGCTTGGGCCTCACTCACCGATTCCACCATCGGCATGGGCGGCAAGGCCTTGAGGATTTGCTTTCCATACCCTTTGGTTTTGAGACGCCGATCGCCAACCAACACCACCCCATAGTCATCCGTGTCCCGAATCAACCGACCCATGCCTTGCTTCAGTGCCAACACCGCTTGGGGAATCTGCAAGTGCCGAAAGCCGTCTAAGCCTTGTAATTCTAATCCTTTCAAACGCGCTTTGAACATCGGATCATCGGGCGACTGAAATGGCAATTTATCGATGATGACCACGGACAACGCCTCGCCACGCACGTCTACCCCCTCCCAAAAACTGGCCGTGCCCAACAAGATGGCCTGACCATCTTGGCGAAATTGCCGAATCAAGGCATCGCGTGGCGCGTCGCCTTGAACCAACATCAACCACGGCAATCGCTCCTGTTTTAAGCGCTCGCGGACCCAGACGCTGGCCTGATTGAGCGCCCGAAAACTGGTGAACAGAAAAAAGGTCCTACCGCGCGCCGATTCCACCAACGGCCAGGACTTTTCAAGCACCTGCGTCGTGTGCCGGGGGTCCGTCGGATCCACAATATCGGTCGGCACCACCAAACGCGCTTGGCGATTAAAATCGAAAGGGCTCTCCACGTTTAAGGTCGTGACCGACTGAACACCGATGCGCTGACAAAAATGCGAAAAATCATTTCCCATCGCCAAGGTTGCGGAGGTGTAAATCCAACTTTTGGGGTGCGCTTGGCGATGAGACTCCAAGCGATCGGCCACTTCAAATGGCGCAAATTCAACGCTGTATCCGGGTTCCGTGCGCTCAATCCACTGCAGGCCGGTGGATAAGTTAACGTTGTAGAGTTGATTGGCGGTGTCCGCCAGCCCACGCGCACGGCGTGTGAGCGCTTTTAAATCCGGCTCTGCGAGCGCCTGCTGTTCGAGGCTCGTGGCCCAACTCATCAAATCCGCAACCCAATCCCCCCACTCGTCTAAAAACACCGTGGGCACCTGCTCCCAGTCAACGCGCTCTCGCCCCAACTCCAGATACTGGCGACACTGCAAAAACCGCGATTCCAAGGACCACAACTGTTGATCGCCACTGGAATCAAAACGTCCCAAACGCGTCAATTCCAAACGCGTGTCTTTAAATAAATTCAACAGCGACCGGGTGGTGAATTTCAATCCAAAAAATTGCGCCGCCGTATCCGCAAACTGATGCGCCTCATCCACGACCACCGCATCCACGCCGGGCAGCAACTCGCCGAAGCCTTCTTCTTTCATTGCCAAATCCGCCAACAGCAAATGGTGGTTGACGACCACCACGGAAGCCGCCTGCGCGTCCCGTCGGGCGTTTAATAAATGACAGCGTTGATAATGGGGGCAGGCTTGACCCAGACAGTTGTCTTTGGTGGAGGTCACGGTCGCCCAAATGGGATCCGATTCTGGAATCGACCCCAATTCGGCAATGTCGCCTCGCGTCGTGCGTTGCGACCACTGCTCGATGTCCTGCAATAGTCGGGCGTCCTTGCGCTCCAGTCCCGGCAGATTCGGATTGGCCAAGGCCTGCTGCAAGCGTTGATCGCACAGATAATTGGCTCGGCCTTTTAACAACGCCACTTTAACCGGCCGACCCAGGCTCTGGGCCAGCACGGGCAAATCGCGGTGATACAGTTGATCCTGAAGGTGGCGAGTGCCCGTCGAAATGATGACGCGCTTGGCACACAACAGCGCCGGAACCAAATAGGCATAGGTCTTGCCCGTTCCGGTGCCCGCCTCAACCACCAAGTTTTGGGCTGATTGCATTGCAGCAAAAACTGCCTCAGCCATCCGAATCTGCCCTTCGCGTGGCCTAAATTCGGGAATTACACTCGCCAGTGGACCATTGGCGTTGAAAAACTCTGACAACGTTTGCAATTGTTATGTCCCATTAAGAGTCTGTGCTGGGATCTCAACCCACCCCATTAGTGTATCACCCCGGGCCTTGTTGCTGCCCCAAACGCCTATAATAGGGCCCTGTTTTGATTAAGGAACTTCACCATGTTGAACGTTGCGCCAGCGGGAACCCACTCCGCGTTAATCTCTTGGGTTGACGACGTGGCCGCCTTAACCCAACCGGATCGAATCGTCTGGTGTCAGGGCACGGACGAAGAGCGACACGCGTTAACCGATCAGCTGGTTCAGTCGGGCGAGTTCAAGCCACTGAACCCCGCAACGTACCCCCATTCCTATTGGTACAAGTCGGACCCGAAAGACGTGGCCCGAACCGAACATTTGACCTTCGTCTGCACCAACGCCCAGGCGGACGCCGGCCCGAATAACGTGTGGATGGAACCCGCCGCCGCCAAATCCAAAATGAGCGCGTTGTTTGCCGGGTGCATGCGCGGCCGAACGCTCTACGTCGTGCCCTATTGCATGGGACCGTTGAATTCACCACTGTCGCGCTACGGCGTTGAAATCACTGACAGTGCCTACGTGGTGTTGAACATGCGCATCATGACCCGCATGGGTCTGGACGCGCTGCGAAAAATCAACGACAGCGGTCAGTTCGTGCGCGGCTTGCACAGCACGGGAGACTTGAACCCGGACCGTCGCTTCATCATGCACTTTCCCGAAGAGCGGCTCATCATGAGTTTTGGCTCGGGCTATGGCGGCAACGCTTTATTGGGTAAAAAATGTCACGCGCTGCGCATCGCCAGTTTCCAAGGCCGCGAAGAGGGTTGGCTGGCCGAGCACATGCTGTTGCTGGGACTGACCTCCCCGACGGGTCAAACCCACTACGTGGCCGCCGCCTTTCCATCCGCCTGCGGCAAAACCAACTTGGCCATGTTGTTGCCGCCCGAGAGCATGCCGGGTTGGAAAGTGACCACCATTGGAGACGACATCGCCTGGCTACAACCCGGTCCCGATGGGCGACTGTGGGCCATCAACCCCGAAGCCGGTTACTTTGGCGTCGCGCCGGGCACCACTGAAAAAACCAACCGCAACGCGTTCAAAATGGTTCAGGGCAACACCATTTTTACCAACGTCGCGCTGACCGAGAATCAAGAGCCGTGGTGGGAAGGCCTGCCGGGCAAACCCGCCCTGGATTGGCAAGGCAACCCCATTGGCGAAAAAGGCCCCTACGCGCACCCGAACGCGCGCTTCACCGTCGACGCCAAACACAACCCCAGCTACGGCATTGAGGCCGAAGACCCCAATGGCGTGCCCTTGTCCGCCATCATCTTCGGGGGACGGCGCGCCAGCTTAGCGCCCTTGGTCTACGAAGCGCGCGATTGGAACCACGGGGTGTTGGTCGGCGCCTCGGTGGCCTCGGAAACCACCGCCGCGATCACGGGTCAAGTGGGCGTGTTGCGCCGTGATCCGATGGCGATGAAGCCCTTTTGCGGTTACCACTTTGGCGATTATTGGCAGCATTGGATCAACATCGGTCAACAGCTCACCAACCCACCCAAAATTTTCCACGTCAACTGGTTCCGCCAAAGCCCACAAGGTCAGTTTTTATGGCCAGGGTTTGGGGACAACTTGCGGGTCCTCGAATGGATGATCAAACGCATTGAACGCCAAATTGACGCCCACGACACACCCATCGGCGCGATGCCGAAAGCCGGCGATTTGAACCGCCACGGGTTGCAGTTGGACGAGGCGGTCTTGACGGAGTTGCTGCGCGTCGATCGCGACGCGTGGCAAGCCGAAATGGTCGCCTTAGAAGAGGATTTGAAGCCCTACAGCGATCGCCTCCCGAGCGTTCTGCGCCAGGAAATTGACGCGCTAAAAAATCGCTTGCGTCACTGATCGCCGGGTCAGTCTTAGGGGTAGCGCCGCTTACGATCCCGCGGCGGCGCGCAAGGCCTCGCGCACAATGCTGGGTTCAAAGGGGTTCGTTTGGGACAAACGCGTGAGGGTTTGTTTAAAGCGTCTTGTTCCCACTCGATGGCTCAGCAAACCCAATAGATGTCGGGCACTCGCGTGGACTTTGAATCCGGCGTCGCAATCGGCTTGAATCATGGGAATCAACAGCTCCACGAGCTCACCGGGATTGGGAATCGCGACCTCCGGATAAAGGGCCTGGTGCACCTCGGCCAAAAAATACAAATGATGATAGGCCTGACGACCAATCATCACGCCGTCGACGTGCTCTAACGCCGCCGAAACGGCGCTCAAATCCGCAAGCCCGCCGTTTAAAATCACCGTCAGATCGGGCCGACGACGCTTGAGTTCATAGACCAAGTCGTAGCGCAAAGGCGGAACGTCGCGATTTTGTTTGGGCGACAACCCTTTCAACCACGCCTTGCGCGCGTGGACAATGAACACGTCCGTCGGGGCCTTTGCCACCGCGTCGACGAACTCAAAAAACGTGTGCTCTTCGCGTTGATCGTCGATGCCGAGGCGGCACTTCACGGTCACGGGAACACGGACCGCGGCGCGCATCGCGGCCACGCATTCGGCCACCAGCGTCGGGGTGGCCATCAGGCAAGCGCCAAAGGTTCCCTGTTGCACCCGATCGCTCGGACAACCGACGTTGAGGTTGATCTCTTGATACCCCCACTGCTCTCCCAAACGCGCGGCTTGCGCCAACAAACGGGGGTCGCTGCCCCCCACCTGCAAGGCCAGGGGCTGCTCCATCGGATCAAAATCCAGTAATTTGGGGCGGTCGCCGTGCTCCAGCGCGGCGGCGGTCACCATCTCGGTGTAGAGCAAGGCCCGCGGCGCCAAGAGTCGGAAGATGCGGCGACAAAACCGATCACTCCAGTCCATCATCGGCGCCGTGGACAATCGTCGATCCACTGAGTCCCTCCCAACGCGTTAAGCGCGCTCCGCTCGTCGTCGATCGCTCTCTTTTAAGAAGCGCTTTCGAATCCGAATGTTTTGTGGCGTCACCTCAACGAGTTCGTCGTCGTCGATGAATTCCATCGCCTGTTCTAGGCTGAATTTAATCGGCGGCGTCAAAATCATATTTTCGTCTTTACCGGCCGCGCGCACATTGCTGAGCTTTTTGCCCTTCAGAGGATTCACCACCAAGTCGTTATCGCGAATGTGCAACCCAATCACCTGGCCCTCATACACCCGCTCGCCAGGCGTGATGAACAATCGCCCACGCTCTTGCAGCGCGAATAAGGAATAGGCCAGCGCTTCGCCTTGACCATTGGCCACCAACACCCCTTGTGGTCGGCGCGCCAGCGTCTTATCCAACACCGGACCGTAGTGATCAAAGACGTGGTACAGCAGACCCGTACCGGAGGTCAGCGTGCGAAACTCGGTCTGAAAGCCAATGAGCCCTCGTGAGGGCATGGAGTATTCCAAACGCACGCGACCTTTGCCGTCGTTGGACATGTTGCTCAGTTGTCCACCGCGCTCGCCCATCGCCTGCATCACGCCGCCTTGATGCTTATCGTCGACATCAATGGTGACCTGCTCCCAAGGCTCTTCGCTCACGCCATCACGCTCACGGACCACCACTTGAGGACGAGACACCGCAAGCTCGTATCCTTCGCGACGCATGTTTTCAATCAACACGCCCAAGTGCATTTCACCGCGCCCATAGACCTTAAATTTATCCGGGTCCTCCACGTCCTCCACGCGCAGCGCCACGTTGTGCAACAACTCGCGCTGCAATCGGTCACGCACTTGGCGTGAGGTGACGTACTTGCCCTCTTGACCGAAAAACGGCGAGGTGTTGGTCTCGAACGTCATGCTGATCGTGGGCTCATCCACCACCAGCGGCGGCAACGCTTCGGGCGCTTGTGGATCACACAGGGTGTCGGAAATTTTGGGCGTCTCCAAGCCCGCAAAGGCGACGATGTCGCCCGCCTCCGCGCTTTGCACCTCAACGCGATCCAGCCCTAAAAATCCCAAGACTTGGCTAATTTTGGCGTTAAACGGTTCGCCGGTACGCGGCATCACCGTCACGTTGGCGCCTTTCTTCAACACACCGCGTTGAATGCGACCGATCCCAATGGCGCCGACGTAATTGGAATAGTCCAACTGAGAAATTTGCAATTGCAAGGGGCCAGTGGGGTCGACGGAGGGCGCTGGGCAGTGACTTAAGATGGCGTCGAACAACGCGTGCATGTCCCCAGAGCGCACCGACGGTTCGGTGCCAGCGAACCCTTTCAATGCCGAGGTGTACACCACGGGAAAGTCCAGCTGTTCAACCGTGGCGCCTAAGCGATCAAACAAATCAAAGGTCTGGTTTAAGACCCAATCAGGTCGCGCCTCGTCGCGGTCAATTTTATTGATCACCACAATCGGACGCAGACCGTGTTTGAAGGCCTTCTGAGTCACAAAGCGGGTTTGTGGCATGGGGCCGTCCACGGCGTCCACCAACAACAACACGGAATCGACCATCGACAGCACGCGCTCCACCTCGCCGCCGAAATCGGCGTGGCCTGGCGTGTCGACAATATTAATGCGGTAGTCTTTGTAGCGAATCGCCGTGTTCTTCGCCAAAATGGTGATCCCGCGCTCCTTTTCCAAATCGTTCGAGTCCATGGCGCGTTCCGGCAAAGCGGCACGGGCGTCTAATGTATCGGATTGCTTGAGGAGTTGATCCACCAAGGTGGTTTTGCCATGATCAACGTGAGCGATGATGGCGATGTTTCGTAACTGCGAGCGCACTGGGGGTTCCTTAGATGAATCGAAAAAACCGCCCATTATAACGGTTTTAACACGACAACCCTAGGAATTTATTCGCTAAAGTGACGTAAAGTCGCCCATTCATCGCTTAAAGTGTGAATATGCTCCTCCCAATATCGAGCGCTTTCAAACCAGGGGAAGGCTTTGGGAAACGCCGGATCGTTAAAACGACGCAAAATCCAAGCGCTGTAATGAACGATCCGCGTGAGTTTGAGCGCCGGAATGAGCGACCATTCGTGACGTGGAAACGCCCGAAATTGCTCATAGCCTTCCAAAAGATCCGACCATTGCGCGCGCATCTCGTCCCGCGAACCCGCCAATAACATCCACACATCCGCCACCGCGGGGCCATTGATGGCGTCGTCCAAGTCCACAAAGTGTGGGCCCTGCGCGGTCCACAACACATTGCCGCGATGACAATCGCCGTGCACCCGCAAGGAGCGCCACGACCCCACGCGTTGTTGGCACAGATCAATCGTCTCTAAAATTTGCTCGCACAGTTGCTCGTAGCGGTCCACTTGATGGTCGGGAAGCCGCCCGGAATCCAACACCTCGTGCGCGGCGCGCTCTAGGGTGTCCATCAAATCCAAGCTCGGTCGATGTTCAAACCGCCGCAGCTCTCCCAGAATATGCAAGCGACCTAAAAAGCGCCCCATCAACACCCGATCCGCCGCGGTTCCCAATTCGGGCCAATGCCCCCCTTGGCGTCGAAAAACGGCGTACCGAAAGCCCTGATGGGAAAACAGACTGTGCCCGTCCACAACCATGGGCGGCACCACCGGCAACTCCAGCGACGCGGCCTCCAAGGCAAACGCGTGCTCTTCCAAAATCGCCGCATCGGACAAGCGCCGCGGACGATAAAATTTAGCGACGACGGGATCCGCGTCTTCGAGGTTAATTTGATAAACGCGATTCTCATACGAGTTCAGCGCCAACAGACGACCGTCGGTTTGAAAGCCTAAGCGATCAACCGCCTGCAACAACACCTCCGGGGTGAGGCCCTGAAATGGCGTGCCCGGATCGATGCGATGGCGAGCGGACTCACTCAAGCGCTAAAAAATTGCGCAATCGACCGAACGACGTATTGGATTTGCCCGTGCGTGAGCTCTGGGTAAATCGGCAACGCCAAGACCTCACGCGCCGCCGACTCGGCGTGCGGACAGTCCCCGATTTGGTACCCGAGGTCCTTGAAGCATTCTTGCAAATGAAGCGGCACGGGATAATAAATCTCAGTGCCCACATCAACGCTCGCCAGATGCTTTTTCAATCCATCCCGGTCTTTAATGCGAATCATGAACTGATTGTAGATGTGACGCACATTCGATTTTTCGATCGGCAAAGACACGTGCTGAGCCAAATTGTATTTTTGAAATTCCTCGCGATACCAGGCCGCATTGCGCTGACGCGCTTTGCTCCACTGATCCAAATGTTGAAATTTGACATTCAACACCGCCGCTTGAATCTCGTCGATTCTAAAGTTTCCACCCACCCAAGCGTGATAATATTTTGGCTCGCCACCGTGCACTCGAAAAATCTTTAGACGCTCAAACAACGCCGCATCCTGAGCGGTGCACAAGCCCGCATCCCCGAACGCGCCCAAGTTCTTGGTCGGAAAAAAGCTAAAACAACCCACGTCACCGAAACTCCCCACGCGTCGCCCATCGATCTCAGAGCCAATGGCCTGCGCGGCGTCTTCGATGACTTTCAAATCAAATTCCCGCGCCAGCGCCATCAACGCGCTCATATCCGCGGCTTGCCCGTATAAATGCACCGGCATAATCGCGCGCACCCGCACGCCCGAATCCTTGGCGTACACCTGGCCGTGACGCACCACGCACTCCTGCCGCAAATAACGCTCCACCGCGGACGCCGAGAGGTTAAAGTCCGTGGGGTCAATGTCCAAGAAGATCGGCCTGGCTCCCACGCGCGCAATCGTGCCGCCGGTGGCGAAAAACGTGAAGGTTGGTGCAATCACGCCATCGTTGGCTCCCACGTCGAGGGCCATGAGCGCCAACAACAGCGCATCCGTGCCCGAGGACACCCCCAGCGCATGCGCACTGCCGCAATACGGCGCAAAGCTCTTTTCCAAAGCCGTGACTTCGGCCCCTAAAATAAACGCTTGTCGAGCCGCGATGTCTTGCAGTTTAGGCCAGATTTGGTCCGCGTACGTCAGATACTGGGCTTTCAAATCCAATAAGGGAACGCTCATTCGGGGGTCGGACACGGGACACTCTCCATCACATAAACTGATGCGGGGTCATTGTAGACGATTTTACCGCCAGTCGTGGGGCATGGGCAGTGCAACGCCAGCGCGATCAAGCGCAGCGTGCAAACTCCTCACCGTCGGGCGACGGTGATTGCACGGACTGCGTGGTGGCGTCACTCTGTTTAGGAGTCTTTACACGTAGGCCTGACCATGGCCATCCAAATCCAAACATGGCCCTGAGGAATGTGGCTATAATCTTCGAAAATTTGAGGGTTGCGCCATCATGTCCAAACCACCGATCATTCGAGTCATCCGAATCACCGTCGTCGTTCTTGCGCTGGGATTCTACGCGTTCACCAAAAGCCACCCCTCGTTCTTTGCCGAATGGGGCAACGCCAAGGCGACGAGCAGCGATTCAGGCGATCCGGGGGCTGCGACCCCTGTCCCGCAAACCCGCCAATTTGGAAAGTTAACCCTCACGCGTTGCGCGCTGGGTCCACCGCAACACGCCTTGTACGCCTCGGTGGAAGGATTTTGCACCAACCTAAGCGTTCCGGAAAATTGGGACGAACCGAATCAACATTTGATTGAGTTGCACCTCGCCATTATTCCCTCGCATTCGGCGGCCCCCAAACCAGACCCCGTGGTTATTTTGGATGGCGGTCCGGGTGGTGCGGCCACAGAGGACTATCCTGGATTCGCGGCGGCGTTTGCCAAAGTCTTGGATTCTCGAAACATCATTCTTATGGATCAACGGGGCACGGGCAGTTCCCACGCCCTGCATTGCGATTTCAAAGATTCGCAAGAAGGCAACCTGGATCAAGCCATTGACCAGTGCCTTAAAACCTTAGGCTCGACCACGCAGCTGCAGTACTACACCACCACACAAACCACGCGCGATCTGGACTTCATCCGCTCCCAATTGGGGGTTGCGCAGTGGAATGTCTTTGGCGTTTCCTATGGCACTCGCGTGGCGCAACAATACGCGCTGCACTTTGGCGCCAGCACACGCAGTCTCATTCTCGATAGCCCAGTGCCCAACACCTTAGCGCTCAGCCAAGACCATTCGCTGAATTTGGAAACGGCTTTAGACAGCACTTTTAAGCGCTGCGCAGACGATGCCGATTGTCAAAAACATTATCCTCAACTGACCCAGTCCTTAAGCACCCTCAAAGCGCACCTGGTCAAAGCGCCCCAAACGGTCACCATCCCCGATCCCTGGGACGCGCACGCCACCACCTTTCAGATCACCGCGGACAACTTTGCGCAAACCATCCGATTGCTCACCTATTCATCGGTCACGGCCGCGCTCATCCCGTACCTAGTCAACGAAGCCTCTGCGGGGCGATGGCAGCCGTTGGCGACCACCGTTTTGCTGGTCGGTCGTAGTCTGAATCCCATCTCGCGCAACAACATCCTGGAGTTGTCCATTTTGTGCAGCGAGGATGCGGATCGCCTCAAATCCGATGAGGCGCAAAAGAGCACGCTGCTGGGCACCAAAATGGTCGACGGCTTACAACGCATTTGTCGGCGTTGGCCAAAGTCCGCTCGCCCAGCGGATTTCAATCAACCCCTAACCGGCGCAATCCCGACCTTGCTGCTCGCTGGCCGCGAGGACCCGGTGACCCCCGTTCGCTATGCCGACGCCATTGCCTCGTCGTTGTCCCACGCCAAAGTCTTAATCTTTGAGGGCAATGGCCATGCTCAACTGGGATCGGCCTGTACGCCGTCGATTCTAGACAAATTTATAAAAACCCTCGATTTTGCACAACTCCCCACGGCGTGCATAAACGCCCTGGGTCCCCGCGAACCCATTTGGACAATCAACGGCCCCAAAGCCTGATTGAACTCGTTACTGTATAAAGGACGCTCATGATCGAAGTCAATCAACTGCGCCGCTCCTTTGGTGAAGTCAAAGCCGTAAAAGGCATCAGCTTCCAGGCCGCGAACGGCGAAATCACTGGATTATTGGGACCGAATGGTGCGGGCAAAACCACCACCTTTCGAATGCTCTACGGCGTGTTACGGCCGGACGAAGGCAACGTCGTCGTCGACGGCATCGATGTCAATTCCGAACCGCTTGCGGCGCTGCAGAAGATGGGCGTCTTGCCGGACGCTCGCGGCCTGTACCGGCGATTAACCGCGCGCGAGAACATTGAATTCTACGCGCAATTGCAAGGGCTATCCGAACACGCCGCGCAACAGCGCAGCGAAACGTTAATCAAAATCCTGGGCCTAGACGCCATCGCCGATCGCAAGACGGAAGGGTTTTCGCAAGGCGAACGAGTCAAAACCGCCATCGCGCGCGCCTTGGTGCACGATCCCCAAAATTTGCTGCTCGACGAACCCACCAATGGCCTCGATGTGATCGCCACGCGCGCGATGCGCGAATTTTTAAAAGCGGAGCGTGACGCCGGTCGTTGCGTTTTATTAACCACGCACTTGATGCAAGAAGTCAGTGCGTTGTGTGATCGAATCATCATCATCAACGATGGTCAGGTCATCGCCAGTGGCACCTTGGATGACCTTAAAAATCAAAGTGGTTGCGACACCTTAGAGGATGCGTTCATGAAACTCATTGAACCGACGTCGCCCTCATCACAGGAGATCGCGGTATGAGCGCTTGGTTTACGGTTTTTAAAAAGGAACTGCGCGACACGTCGCGGGATCGTCGAACGCTCATTAATGTGCTGTTGATCGGACCCTTGCTGGGGCCGGCAATCTTAGCGATCATTTTCACCGTGGTGAGCAACTCCGTTCAAGACCAGCTGTCAAAAACCTACGAAGTCGCGGTGGTCAACCCCACCGCCGCGCCGCAACTGATCCAACGCCTCCGGCAAACCGGTATGACGGCGGTTGCGGTGAACACCGAAACGGAGTTGGCGCAATTAATCCAGAACAAGCACCAGTCCGTCGGGTTGGTTATTCCGGAAAACTTTGGCAAGCGACTCAGCTCGGGCGAATCCGCCGAAGTGGATATGATGTTTGACTCGTCGAGCAGCAATATCGACACCAGTCGACCGCGCTTGGAAGAGGCCATTCGCGGCTACAGCGCGGAAATCAGTGGCTTGCGATTGGTGATGCGTGGCATCGCACCCGAGGTGACGCGCCCCATTCTCATCGCCGAGCGCGATTTGGCCACGCCGACCTCGCGCGCGGGCCAAATCCTCAAATCCCTGCCGTATTTTCTAATGCTCTCGACGTTTTTAGGCGGCTTATTTTTAGCCATCGATGCGACCGCAGGCGAACGCGAACGGCAGTCGCTAGAACCCCTCTTCACAGTCGCCATTTCGCGGGTGGAGTTGGTGCTGGGTAAATTGTTCGCTGTGATGCTGTGCTCCTTTGTGAGCATGAGCCTCAGTTTGCTCGGGATTGTGGTCGTCACCAAAGTCATCCCACTGGATTTGATTGGCCTGACCATTGAACTGAATGGAACTTTCGTTATTAAATCCGTCTTGTGTCTACTGCCATTAATCTTTTTAATCGGCGCGTTGGAGCTGGCGGTGGCGTCATTCGCCAAAACGTTTCGCCAGGCGCAGTCCTACATGGGATTCATGCAACTGGTCTTTATTCTGCCAGGCGCCATGATCATGAGTTTGCCCTTCAACCAACCCGACTGGGTTTACGCCATCCCCTTTATCAATCAGCAGCTCATGTTGTCTAAATTTTTAGGCAATGCCACACCGCCCGTGTTCATGAGCGCGATTGGAACGGCGCTCACGATGGGATTTGGATTGGTGGCGCTGTACGTGACCATCCGCTTGTTCCAGTCGGAAAAATTGGCGGTGTCCGCGTAATCGCGCGCGGCTCATCGCGAGCGATCGGCGGCGGTTGGCGAAAATCAGGTCGGCTCGGCGAGCGTCAAACACTCGCCAAGCCACCAACTCGTGAGCCACGACTGAAAGCGACCGACGTCCGACGCCGACATCCGATCGGTCAACTCCAGGAGCGTGTGCGGCGAACGCAGGCGCATCAACAGCTCGTACTCCACGGCTTCGAGAAGCTTAAGTGTGGGCTGTCCTTGATGTCGCCAGATCATCACTGAAACGCTCGAACCCGTATCGTCTCCAAGTGCGTCACCACCCAAGGCCATCGGATTGTAGGCGCCAAAACCCGAGCCATTCCAATGAGTGGGCACGTCCGCGAGCGCGTCGCTCGGCAATTGGTCAAAGCGCTGCAACTGCGCGGCGTGGACGAGACGCAGAGGGCGTTGCAACAAGGCCTCAGCGCCGATGGACTGCACGGCGGTCGGGTTTAAGGCCTGATCTTCCACGGCCAATAAGGCGTGGAGGATCATCTGCTCGAATCTCAAGAGTTCAAGGGCGATCGAATCCGACAGTTGCTCCCGAAGGTGGCCCGCAAACTCAAGGCTGTAACGGTTGAGATTAAAATGCGTCGGCGGGTGTCTGGTGAGGATCGCGACACAGGCTTTTGAAAAAACCTCATCCCCCAAATAGGCGTGTACTCTCGGAAAATCGCTCTTCAACGCCTCTCGCATTCTCAAGCGGTACGCTTCCCAGTAAATCCGCACCCGCCCCAACGCACCCCCTTGGGGCGGCTCTACCACACCCTCGGCGTCGGACGGCGGCGACGGCGATAAGATCCAGTGTTGCAGTCGTTGATAGGGATGCTGGCTCATGGCGGGGCTGCGACAACCGCTGATGAAAAAGCCTGATCAAAATGCTGCTTAACCAGAGTCAACTCCGCCGCAAGTTCCGACAGGGGTGGAATCTTGGCGTCTCGTTCGATCATGGTGCTCACCGCCTCAAAACGCTGAATGGCCTGACGGTACGCCGCAAATACGTCTGCAATAATGGGGGCATCGTGGGTATCGATTCGATGCGTCCCACAGTCCTGATGGCCAGCCAAATGGATTTGAACCACCCGATCACTGGGTAAGGTGTTGAGATACTGAGCCACATCGAAGCCATGATTGACGGCGCTGACAACCACGTTATTGACGTCTAATAAAATGGCGCAGTCGGCCTGGACGGCGAGTTCCGCTAAAAATTCGGCCTCCGGCATCACCGACTCTTGCCAGGTGAGGTAGGTGGACGGATTTTCCAGCGCCAACACGCGTCCGATGCGATCCTGAACGCGTTTTACCCGATCGGAAACCAGTCCAAGGGTGTCGCGGTTGTACACCATGGGCAATAAATCGTGGACCGTGACATCCGACACGCCAGTCCAACACAAGTGGTCGGACACCACCACGGGGTTCAGATGGCGAATGAGCGCAACCCAGGCCTTGAGATAAGACTCGTCCAGAGGATCGGTGGATCCAATCGACAATCCCACCCCATGCAAATAAAAGGGATAGTCCGCACTCAGATCGTCCAAAATGGGCCACCGCTGGGGATCCAAGTAGTTTTCGGTGATGATCTCAAACCAATCAAAGTCGCGTGGTCGATCGTTGCGGATGGCGTCTAGGTGCGGCTCGCGCAGGCCGACGCCAAAGCCTTGAAAAGGGATGCCAAAGCGATTCAACACACGTCGATTTGGCATACCCCGTCCCTCTTCCTGAGGTTTACTTCTTAGCGGCCTCCATCTTGCCGCCCATCTTGGTGCACGCCTCGGCGTTATCCACCATCATCCACTCGTTGGGATCGTTATCGGTTTTGGCCTCACCGGCGCACCCGTGGTTATTGCCTTTGCAGCCATTGTGATGGGCTTTAGCGACGCCGAAGCACTTCACTTTCGCATCCTTAGCCGCCTCCCCGCTGGCGGATACCGCCACCGCCGCCAACACCGCTCCGGCAATCGCCATCGTCAATACAGACTTATTCATCGCAATTCTCCTGTTCAAAAACAGCGCAACGACTGTCGCGCTTAACCATTCAATTCGAAATCAGAACGAAAACGGTTACTGGTTGCAAACAAAAACCAGCGTCGCCCAAATTTCCAGCCCGCCCACACCGCCACCGCCACAGGCAAAAAATGAGCGAGCAGCATATGACTTAAGGCCTTGATGTCGCAGGAGCATTTTAATACGAAAACCGCAATCGAAAACCCACTCCACGTCAACAATTCGGCGAAACGTTGGCCTTCCAAAACAATCCGTTTTCGCATCCATCCAAATCCGATGCCCATTGGAATGAGGCCGAGGAGCAAAAGTTCCCCCAAGCAGTCCATAACCTCAGAGGGCGGTTCGAACGCCTGATGAAAACACAGGGCGCGGACGATGACCACCCCCAGCAACAGGACGGCAACATACCGCGGCCATCGATAATAGCCTTTCAACTGATAGCCGTCCGGACTGGCTCTGAGCAAGGTCGCTCGACACGCCAAAAGCATCAGCAGCGCCATGAGCACCAGTTCGCCCACATCCCACGGGTTTCTGAGCATTGAGGGCCAATCCGCTCGCACCTCACTGAGCGCGAGTGCCAGCGCCGCATAAATCGCCACGCTTGCCGCCATGAGGAGGCCTGCGAGTCCAACTCGAGGCCAGGGTTTATAGGGTTTTAGATCGCTGACCAAGGCTCGAACCAACGCGTCCTCGTTCATAAGCCACTCACTCGCTTGCGAACTTTTTCATAGGCGCGATGGGCACTGATCTTCACAGCGGCTTCGCTCATCCCAAACTGATTGCCCACTTCACGGGCGGTGTATCCTTGATAATGCATTAGAAATAATATGCGGCGCTGGCGCTCCGGCAACTCCTGTAAGTAAAGTTGAATTCCTTCAAATCGACTATCCACCAATTCTTGCGGGGGATCCTGCACCCACAACAACTCCGCTAACCCCACCCACTTATCCACGTGGTTGGCGTAACGCACTCGAAAATAGTCATTCAAGCGATGACGCGCAATTGCCAATACCCAGGGTCGATAAGGCCGATCGGGCTGATACGAGGGCAGCGAGCGATGGACGCTGAGCAGAACCTCTTGAATCACATCTTGAATTTCATCGTTATTGGCCAGATAACGGATTAAATAAGACTTGAGAATGTGCACGGTGGCGCGCAATAGGCTCTCATACGATTTTTGACAACCATTCTGAATGGGCTGGATCAATTCTTCACAACTGAGAGCTTCCGGCTGGGCCATCCTTTCCCTTTGTCGCTGTAACGGTATTTCAAATTTTTGCGAACTACGCTCTACTGTACCCAAATCCATTTTAAGGGCGAGGCAAATGATGCAATTTGATACCATTATTGACAATTCTTTGCATTTTTACGAACGCACCACTCGAGTGTTGCGACCCATGCTCATCTTGCTCATTCGATTCAATATTGCGCTGGTGTTCTTTCGCTCGGGCGTTGTTAAAATTGAGGACTTTCCGGGAACCGTCTTTCTCTTTGCTCATGAGTATCACGTTCCGGTACTGCCCCCGCTGATGGCCGCCATCATGGCAACCGCGTGTGAATTGGGCTGTTCGGTGCTGTTAATGTTGGGCTGCTTAAGCCGGCTTGCGGCCTTGCCATTGCTGGCGATGACGGGCGTCATTGAACTGACTTACGACGGCGGCAATCCCGAACACCTCTTTTGGGCGTTGAGCTTACTCACCATCGTCGTATACGGCGCGGAGTGCTTATCCGTCGATGGATTCCTGGCGGCCAAAGTTCGCCGACAACCGTTGTGCATTTTTCGATGGACGCGCTCTGGCTGATGCCGATTTCGAGAACGATTCGCCCAGTAGGCCATCACCCGTTCAATCCACCCTAACGGACTCTAAGGTCGTTGTGGAGTCGGCGAACCTCACTCCCAGTGGATGCGCCACGACGGCAGGACACTGTCCCCACTCGCGAGTGATGGCGGTGGCGTTGATGGGATGTGGAGTGAATGGTGTCGATGAGAAGTGGAGTGAATGGCGTCCCCAACGGGATTCGAACCCGTGTTACTACCTTGAAAGGGTAATGTCCTAGGCCTCTAGACGATGGGGACTTAGACACCACTTTCACTCAACCAAGCAAACTGCCCATTTGGCTAGGAGCAGACTCGCGTCCCACTCCTAGTCCTGCAGTTTCTACACCTCCTCACGCACCCCTCTCCCTTCTCTCACGAGAAGTGGTGGAGCTAGTCGGGATCGAACCGACGACCTCTTGCATGCCATGCAAGCGCTCTCCCAGCTGAGCTATAGCCCCGAAGGCTTGTTAGGAAGCCGCCTAGAATAACCAAGAACGCCGCAACATGCAAGCAAATTTCGTAAGCGTCAACCACCCCATTTGCGCCCTAAGAGGTTGTTTCTGGGAGGCTTTTGCCTTTTTAACCGAACCGACCCATGGGGGTAATTAGGATAAGCAGGCCTCAAATGCCGCTTGGACGCGAGCCTTGACCTCGTCCACGCCCAAAATGACCAACACCTGGTCAATCGGCGGCGACACCGTCCCGCCGGATAAGGCCACCCTCAACGGCTGAGCCAACTTGCCCAGCCCCACGGACTGTTCCTCACAGAAGGCTTTTAATGCGGCGTGCACACTCACGGCATTCCACTCGCCGGACTGACGAACGTCGCTCAAGCGCTCAATCCACTTCTGAAGCAAGGAATGAGCCTCGGCCGTCAGATACTTTTGGACATCCTTCGGGTCCCAATGGGTGGGTCGTACAAAATAAAAGCGCGCCCCATCCGCCATCTCTTTGAGGGTCTTGGCGCGTTCGCGCAAGGACTCCGCGATTAACCCGATGGGCAAGGCGCCCACCTCGACCCCCTCCTCCGTCAATCGCGCCTGCAACTGCGCCGCCAATTGGGACGCCGAGAGCTTCATTAAATGTTGCTGGTTGGTCCATAACATCTTATCCGGACTGAGCGCAGCGGCGGATTTGTTGACGTGTTTTAGATCAAATAAAGCGGCCATCTCATTGAGTGTAAAGATCTCTTGGTCACCATGCGACCAGCCAAGCCTGCCCAAATAGTTCAACAACGCGTCCGGCAAAAACCCGGCCTCACGGTATTCCAACACACTCACCGCGCCATGACGCTTCGAGAGCTTTTGGCCATCCGGCCCCAAAATCATCGGCAAGTGAGCGTAGTGCGGCGGCGTGCCGCCCATCGCTTGAAGCAGATTGATTTGTCGCGGTGTGTTGTTGATGTGGTCGTCCCCACGGATCACGTGCGTGATTTGCATATCCCAATCGTCCACCGCCACACAAAAATTATAGGTCGGGTTGCCATCGGACCGCAGGATGATCAAATCATCCAGTTCCCGATTGTCAAACACGATCGGACCGTGAACCAAGTCCGACACCACCACCTGACCGTCCGTGGGGTTTTTAAATCGCACCACCGACCCGCCCGGGCTCGGTGGCAGCCCTAATTCGCGGCACCGCCCGTCGTAACGCGGTTTTTCCTTGCGCGCAATCTGCTCGTTGCGCATCTCGTCCAAACGCTCCTTGGTGCAATGGCAATGATACGCGTGCCGTGACTCGATCAATTGCTGGATGACGGCGGTGTAGCGATCATAGCGTTGCGTTTGATAATAAGGTCCTTCATCGCTGGTTAAACCCAGCCACTTCAAGCCATCCAAGATCACCTCAACGGCCTGCGGTGTCGAGCGCTCGCGATCCGTGTCCTCGACCCGTAAAATATAGGTGCCGTGGTGACGTTTTGCATACAAATAGCAAAACAACGCGGTGCGCACGCCCCCGATGTGGAGCATGCCGGTGGGACTGGGAGCAAATCGAGTTCGGACGGTCATGATAAAAACCCTAAACGACAGGCGGCCATGGTAGCAAATAAGCCCACTGAAAACAGCTTACTATCTGAATTTTATAGGTTTTTTAAATAACCGGTCTTGACTTTGACCCACAAGTTGCGTATCGTTTGCGCTGGTTGGGCGGTTAGCTCAGCGGTAGAGCACTGCTTTCACACGGCAGGGGTCACAGGTTCAAATCCTGTACCGCCCACCA
>Ga0164296_1001018_pt1 | contig 31375 bp, 13 predicted proteins | sample GEODES057metaG_FD_113533 | JGI IMG/M metagenome (GOLD analysis project Ga0164296, IMG submission 113533) | Dystrophic lake water microbial communities from Trout Bog Lake, Wisconsin, USA - GEODES057 metaG | ecosystem: Environmental > Aquatic > Freshwater > Lake | place: USA: Trout Bog Lake...
CACCATTACCACCTTGATTAAATTGCCCGGTACTGCCTGCAGAACCAGCAGAACCAGTTGAGCTTCCACCACCGCCGGCTCCAGCACCAACCCCACATGTGGATGATCCTGCAGAACCAACACGTGAAGTGTATATGGTATAAGGATATCCTATGGTTTTAAATTGAGTAAGTGTACCGCAAGTAGCTTGAGCACCATTACCTCCACTACCATTATACCCTGCAGCACCTCCGCCACCACCGGCGCCGATTGCAATAGTAGTACATGCAGCAGTTCCTAAACTATTTGTATGTGAGGCACCACCACTACCTCCACTAAAAGATGTTCCTCCGCTTCCACCGCCACCTGAGCCACCACCAGTACTACCACCTGTTACAGTAACGGTAGTCCCAGTACCGGCAATTGCAGTAGATGCTGTGCCGGCACCGCCCCCTGACGCAGAAATTACAGTAGTAGAACAATAAGATAGTGTAGATGTTCCTCCTGCCGTACCATTACTAGCGGATGCATTAATACCGGAATACTTGTCTGCACCTGCAGAACCACCTGCACCTGCAGTAACTGTAAAACTAGTAACACTTAATGGAATAGAAAAATTAGAAATATAACTTAATCCGCCACCGCCACCACCAGATCCGGTTGTAACACTTGCAGCCCAATTAGAGGCATGCATTGCATATGCACCGCCGCCGCCACCTCCACCTCCACCAATAGCAACTGCACTTATGTTAGTTACTGATGTTGGTACTGCCCATGCACCGCTGCCACCATTTGTTTGAGTAGTTTGACTCGGTTTAACACTTATAAAAATAGGTGATGTTGCAGTTGCAGTTTGACCAACAACATCTGTTATTGTAAATGAGAAATTAGTCGGTGTATAATATCCTGTCTGTGTAGATGTTTTTGCAGTCCATGCACTTTCAGTATTAGGTGTTCCGCTTATTGTCGCAGTTCCTCCACTACCCGCAGAAAATGTTAAACTAGTGAATACCGCACTTAACGCAGTACTTGAATATGTGATAGGTGCTAATCCACCTGTGTATGTTGGTACAATACCAGCTAAATTAGTTAAAGATACATTATTAGCAAGGTTATATGCAGCATATGTTGAAGGTGTATTATTGGTAGCTATTAGTGTTTGTACTGCTTGAATAGTTATTGTAGAATTACTATACGATTGCGTATATGGACTAACTGTTTGATCAGTTACCTTAAGCGTAAATGTTACACCTGACGTATACGGGGCAATCGCTACACTTCCACCATTAATTGTAATTGCACCAGTTGATGTGTTCAATGTAAATGCACTTGGTAATGTAGTACTACTATATGTTAGTGTACCAGAACCACCGGTTACAGTAAATGGGTATGCACTTGTTACAGAATTAGCAAATGTGGTTGCAGTAGTTGCACCGCTATTATAAGTTATATAGATATTTTTAGGTGTTACTACTAATTGAGGTACTGCAACTAAATTAAACGATGTTGATAAGTATAAAGTGGTAGTAGGATCAGTTATAGTTACATTATAAGCCTGTTGAGTTGTTATTAAACTTGATGTAATTCCTGAACTTGTTAATAGACCAGTAGAACTTAATGATAATCCTGCAGGTAGATTGGTTGCAGTATATCCTAATGTTCCGAATCCACCTGTAACTGAAGTTGCTGGCCCAAACGGTCTTACTCCAGTACTACCTAATATTTGTGTTCCCCCTGAACCTGCAAAAGTACTGGTTGTAGTACCGGTATAATACATAACGATATTTACAGGAGTTGCATGTATTGCTTGTACTACATTATTAAAATAGTAGTTTGGAGTTGTATAACTTTGTTGAGTAGATGAACTATCTTTTACTGTGATAGAATATGGAGTTTGTAAAAATCCTGCAATAGGTACAGGGGTAGTCACACTTAGTGCACCAGTACTACTATTAATTGATATATTAGTAGACAATGTGGTATTTAAACTATATATTAGTGGAGGTGTTCCTCCACTACCTGTTACCGGAGTAACTGTTGATTGATTTGGTGCAAAAGATGTTGCACTGGTAGTTCCATATGGATATACCAAATATAAAAATGCATATGGATTATTTGTAGTTACTGTCATTAATGGAACTGCTCGCACAGTAAAACTTGTTGCCAATGAGATACCACTAGTAGAATCAGTTATTGTTACATTATATGTTTGAGCAGTTGTTAATCCACTTACAGTAACACCCGTAGTACTCAACACACCAGTTGCACTCATTGATAATCCTGATGGTAATGGTGTACCAGCACTTACTGTATAATTTAATGTACCTGCACCACCAGAAACACCAGTAAATGCATTTGTGCCATTAAAGAACGTACTAGTTGTAGTTCCTGTATATGTCATAATTATATTCACAGGAGTTGCTTGTATTGCTTGTATTGCACTATAGTGAACTACGTTATTATTCACTGCTAAAGGAGTGCTTGTACTATCTGTAACATTCATATAAAATATAGATCCCGATCCACTAATAGCAGATACTGTTTGACTACCACCCGCAAGTGTTATTGCACCTGTACTACTGTTTAATAAAAATACGCTAGGCAATGATGTACTTGTATAAGTATAAGGACTCGTGCCATAGCTCGGTACAACTGGATTAAAACTTGTTTGTCCGTTAGAAAATATAGTTGCTGTAGCTGATCCATATGAATATATTACATATATAGTGGATACAACAGTTGTTAATTGAGGTACTGCTTGAATAGTAAACGGTTGTACTAGATTTATAGATGTAGTTGGATCAGTTATTGTTAAATTATATGATACTGGTGAACTATATGTTGATACTGTAACTCCGCCGGACATTGATAATAATCCGGTTGTTGTAGTAAATTGTAAACCTGTACCCAATGCAGGACTTATTGCATATGTTAATGTTCCCAAGCCACCTGTTACTGAGGTAGCCGGATATACACCTGTACTACCTGTAACAGTTGAATTTCCACCAGTACTAAACAATGATGATGTGGTTGCTGGAGGTGTGTATAACATAATTATATTATGTGGTGTGATGTTTATAGCCTGTACTGCTTGCACATGGCAAGTTGTAGCAGCTAATGTAAACGGAAATTGCCCAGGTGTACTATCTGTTGCTGAAATTGCAAATGAAATCAAGCTAGTAAAATTAGATACCGGTACAGATCCAGTAGTTAATGTAACTGCACCTGTACTAGAATTTAAACTTAATCCAGTTGGCATATTACTACTTGCATACGTATATGGTGGAGTACCATGACTTATTGTAATTGGGTTGGCACTTGCTTGAGTATTAACAAATGATGTAGAATTAACTGCATTATATGCATATAGTAAATAAATTGTTTGTGTTGTAGCTGTCATTGCTGCAACTGCTTGTATATTAACACCGGTAGTATAACTAAATGTAGTTGTACTATCAGTTACAGTTAAATTATATGTTATACCAGGACTTACTAATGATGTAATTGTAACTGTAGTAATACTAAGTGTAGCACCTGCTAATAAAGTTAATCCTGATGGCAACGCTGGACTTATAGTATAGCTATATGTACCTAAACCACCTGACACATTGGCTACTAAACTTTGATTACCTGTGGTCGCAGCATTATTAAACCAAAATGTTGTTGTAGTTGTATTACCATAAGTATATACTAGAATGACATTCTTGGTAGTTAGTGTCAGTAATTGAACTGCTTGAATATACAATGCAGTATTGGTATACGACATATTTGTAGCAGTTGTACTATCTGTTACTGTCATATTATAACCAGTATTTGTCGTAATTCCTGTATTAACTGCACCACTATTAATAGTAAGTGCGCCTGTACTTGAAGTTATTGAAAATTGATTTGGCAAATTAGTACTAGTGAATGTATACGGTGTAGTACCACCTGTCACTGTTAATGGAGTAGCAGTTGATGTAATTGTGGTTTGATTAGTTGAAAATCCAATCAATGTAGTAGAGCCAGAATTGTATACTGCGTATATTGGAGTTTTTATTGTAACCCCAAATATTTGTACTGCTTGAAGTTGAAATGATGTTGCTAAAATAAATCCTGATGCAGAATCTGTAATATTAACTGTATAAGTTTGTGCTGAACTTAATGCACTTACTGTTACTGTTGTATTTGCAGTTACCAAACCACTAGTGGTATTAAAAACCATTCCAGTGGGAAGTGCAGGAGTTATTGAATAACTCAATGTACCATATCCCCCTGATACACTAAGAAATGATTTTACACCGGTAGTTCCTGCTACAGTGCTTGTTCCACCACCGTAAAAGGTAGTAGTAGTTGTAGCACCTGATGTGTAAACTAACAACATATTGTTAGGAGTTGCAGTTACTGCTTGTACTGCCCTAATTACAAATGAAGCGTTAGTATATGTTAAAGCTCCAGGTGTACTATCTGCCATTGATATGTTAAACCCTGCAGGGCTAACAAAATTTGCCACAGTTGCAGTTCCGCCTGTAATTGTAATAGAGCCTGTGGTAGAATTAAGTGTTAGTCCTGTAGGTAAATTAGTACTTGTAAAGTTATAGGGTGTTGTACCACCTGTAATTGTTACTGGATTATAAGAAGTAAATGATGTAGTTTGATTTTTAGAGAACAATGTTGATGTTGTAGCTCCAAAAGAGTATATTATATACATAACAAGATAATTTACCACTGTGTTTAATTGTGATACTGCTTGTAAAGTAAATGACGTTGTATAATTAAATGTAGTTGTTGGGTTACTTATGACAACGTTATATGTTTGAGTACCGGTTAATGAAGTTAAAGCTATTGCTGATGTAGCAGTAATTAATCCATTTGCAGTATTATAAGTTAATCCTGTTGGTAATGCAGGAGTTATAGTATATAGTAATGCACCTATTCCACCCGATACAGCTGTAAAACTACTCACACCTGCTGTAGCTGCAACTGTAGTTGTACCACCTGCGCTAAATGTATTTGCAGGATAATTAGTTGTAGTACTGCTTGGTGTAGCATATAACATTACAACACTAGCAGGTGTTGCAGTTATATACTGTACCGCTTGTATAGTTAATGTTGATGTTGTTACATTATATGTATATGGGCTAGTTGTACTGTCTGTAAATGATAGATTTAATGTTTTTGCAGTACTAAAATTTGTTACGGCAGTAGAACCACCTGTTATAGTAATAACACCTGTACTTGAATTTAATGTTAACAATGATGGAAATACTGTAGATGTTGTACTACTAAATGTATACGGGGTCGTTCCTCCGCTTACAGTTATAGGAGTTATACTTGTTGAATTGCTTGTTTGATTTGCAGAGAACTGTGTTGAAGTCGTAGACCCATATGTATATCCCAAATAATAAGTATTTTTAGTAGATGATGTAAATGGTGCTACATAGGTTACATTTAAGGTATATACTGCTATACAAGATTGAGCAGTAGGAGTTTTACTGTCAGTAGAAGTGATATTAAAATTGTATGTTCCAGCAACTGTTGGCGTCCCGCTAAGTACTCCTGCAGAACTTAATGTCATGCCAGTTGGTAAACTACCAGAACTTATCACATATGTATAAGGTGGATATGCAGTAGTTTTACTATTTGTAGTAAATGTAAGTATAGGATTATAGTTTGCATATGTTATAGCATATGGTATTGTTTCACTATTTGGGGATAATGATAGTACCGCTGACACACCGTGAAATTGATTAAAACTAATATTAGTAATCGCATTGGGAACGCCGGCTTTGTTGGCTGCAGTTTTTATATCTATTTGATTAGATACAGTACCATAGAATTCTTCTTCTATGGATTGTCCAAGTGTGTTTCCACCTAAACTTATACTACCTGACGTATTTAATGTCATACAGGGACTCTCGGTAAATAAGGTACTAATGGTAATACTGGTTCTGCATTTATAACAGGTAAATTTGATATATCTATATTAGTAACAGGTAACATAGGATCAGGCGAAGTTATAGGTGGTTCTGATAAAAATTCATTTTTTAATTGCTCTAGTAAATTAGTAGCAGCCAATTTATTAATATAAGATATAAAAGTTTGAGTTTTGTAATTATATGCCTCATAATGATGATCAGGTGAGTCTGTGACAATACTTAAACTAGTTGGTATATTGTTTGTCAAATCAATATAATTAGTAATACCAATAAATTCTTTGACATTTTTATCATTGTATTTTACTATTGCTAACAAAAATTTAAGTTTGTTTTGTTGTAGAAGATGATCAGATGTTATAGTAGGTGTATCGGTTGTAGCTACTAGATTAGTATCTAATATAACATTTTTTAACAGATTCAAATATATCAAATATGCTAAAAAATCTTCTTTTCGTATAAATTTTATTATTTTAGTACCACTGCTAATACGGTGATTTATTATTTTGTTGGTTTGGTCAGTTGTAGTACCTGCACCAGGATATTCTATTTTAGCAAACACATTATTATTTACCATAAAATTTTCATTTATAGGTCTACAATTTATTAAAAATGGAAAATCTGATATTCTTTCAGCTAGTATTACAGGAGTGGTTTTTTCATCAATAATTAAATATAGCATTTTTAATAGCCCCACCATATAAAAACAGCACCTGATGCACCGGTGCCACCTGAATACCCATCCCCCGTGTCTCCGCCACCACCACCGCCACCATAATAATTTCCAGATTGCCCACTTGGACTACCAGATCCACTGCCAGGTCCACCTGCAGCTGTATTAATATATTGACCTGTTGAATCTAGCGGTAAAGAAATAATTGAAGTTGTATTGGGGGTATAGGCAGGCAGACCTATAGTAGTATTAAGATTCCATCCCGGAGCTCCGTACCCACCGGCTCCATAATAGATACTACTAATTCCACCCTGCCCCCCTGAATAAAAACCATTGGTAAGAGGAAATGCCGAACCAGCAGTTACTGTACCACCAGCGCCACCTTGACCATATACAGGATTAGAGATAGCAGTTACAGATCCAGGATTAGGATACCATCCAGGAGTCGGTGCATATGGAGAAATAAGATAATCATATACGGTAGTTGTGTAAGTACCACCTCCGCCACCGGTAGCATATAAAATTTTATTTGTATTATCTAAAGAAAACCAACTATCTCCCCCGGCACTACCGTTCGCTTGTGACCCTCCGCCACTTCCTCCTACGCCAGCATTATAATAAACTTTTTGTCCCGGAGTTACTGGTATTGAAAAACTATATGCTAATGCTCCCATACCACCTCCACCTCCACCAGTATTAGTACCAGTACCTGGAACCCAGGCATATGTAGCTGGTGTGTAACCACTTATATAAGTAAAATAAGTATGAGTCTCCTCGTCCCATTCCGAATCCATTATGGGGCGTCCTGGAAATGTATATATATATTGATTTGCCCACTGTGAGTTGCCTCCGCCTCCTCCCCCACCTGCTCCCACTACAATAACGTTTATACTATTTCCACTATTTGAAGGTAGTGTAAAAGAACCATTACCTGTTAATATACCGCTATTTCCGGGGGTGACTGGTACATATCCACATGCTATACTATTTGGTGTAGATGTAGCATATAAACCATATAATCCATTAGAGTAATAAAAATTCTGTGTATATCCAGAACACAAATATCCTTCATATGTTCCATAATCATCTGGCCCATATCTACCTCGCAAGTCACTAAATGATATTTTAGTATTAGATGCAGTTGGAGTTCCGTTATTTAGATAACCTTGATTTCCTGATGCAGTTGTTTGAGCTACTGCTAAAGCCCTAACGTTAGGGTCGTTTAATGCTATTCTACTTCCAGCAGTATATAATGTGTTTGAGGGAGGTCCAATGTACTGGGATAAAGCAGCTTCTATATTTGCCATTGAAATAGGACCGGACGCCGGTGTTTGTGTACTCATTCATATATTTATCAACTATATTTTTGGTCGTATAGTTGCTTTACCCATGCCCAGTCGTAGGATAGCATAAGTTTATCTAGTTCACCATTCACGGATTCATAGTATTCTATAGCATCTTTTGCACCCAAAATGCTCATATTTCCATAATGTCCATCAGCAACTGTAGCCCAGATTTCTAATCTTTCATCAGATTCTTGTTTATTTTGGTGCTTGAGTTTAACACATTCTCTAAATGCAGTACGCCAAGTATCCCATGCACTAGTTGCGTACATACTGATACCACTGTTTATTTTTACAATTTCATGCGGGCTATCCATTGTAAAGTCTAATCCTCTTACCACTGTATTCAACGTTAATTTCTTACTATTTGCTACAATTGCTTGATGCCCATATTCTAGTCCGTTTAATGGATTCGTACATGTAAATACATAATGACGACTAGATTTCATTAAATTTGGTTGCCAACCAAAGTCAAAGCTAGGATTAACTCTTAGTTTAGCATTAATTAAAAAATACCAAGGGGTAGAACTGACATTTGCAGCTGCATGTTGACTAGCAACACGACCTTTAATATTATCTAATCTATGAACTTTATTAGGTAAATCTTGCGTAATCTCTAATAAATGCTCATAGTTATCATCTGCACAATTTTCACCATTACTAATGAATACAATATCTAAAGGAGTCATTGTTGTTGGTAAATTATGAAAACGTAGATTTGTACTATCGGTTAACTTGTCATATAAATTGTTTACTACTTCCATAGGAACAATCGCTTCATTCTTACTAACTATATGTGCACATAAGTTTTTATCTTTTGTAGAAAACAATTCTTCATAATTAGTATTACAATCATTTGTATAAAAATGTGCCACACCTGTTACAAATGTATGATTTCTAACTGCATCATATATACTGTCACTACATTGTACCTTATCAATTTTAATTTTAGTTGATATGTCATTAATGTATTTTGTATCTGAACTACCCTTACATTTATACATCAATGTGGGCATTGCTTCTGCTTCATAAAATTGATTACCAAACACATATAAAAATGGTGGCTCAATCTCATCTGGATGCCAACTATAGTCAAAATTTTCAATAGGATGTAATACTCTAAACTTTCTAGGATTGGGTAACTTAGTTACTTTTTGTGTATCAACAAATTTTATTTGCGTTGCACCCTCAACGGTATATGTTGGGCCACCAGTGCGTTGCCATTGAGTTCCAAATTTCCATATCATTGGTGGTTCATATGGATGTGGTATCCAACTATAATCAAAGTTACTATCATCTATATCTTCAGGTATAGTCCAGTTATTTTTGTTTGGTAACAATCTTGCTCTAACATCAGTTTCATATTTCTTTTGTGTTGCACCAGGTACTTTATATTGTACTGTTGGCATGATATTGCTATCATACCACTGATTACCAAACACATGAATAAATGGTGGCTCGTTTTCATCTGGGTGCCAACTATAATCAAATTCAATATTTGATACTAAGTTGCGATATTTTCTGTTATTTGGATCAGGTAATTTGATTGCTATTTGATGACTTTGATATTTTGTTCCCTCATTCTCAGGTACAACAAATCTAGGCCCACCGTTCTTTTGATGTTGAGTTCCAAATACGTGTATGTAGGGCCTATCATATGGATCGGGGCGCCAAGTAAAATCAAAGTTACTTGTATCTAAGAATTCGGGTACTTCCCAATACCCCTGTGCATTAAGTTGTTTACGTCTTTCAATATCCTGCATATAAATCATAGATTTCTCTCATCTCCGGGATAACATCAACTAGTGTTTCGTTTCTTATCTTATCTAACTTTTCTGTAGTGTTAATAAATTTCATCGCAATATAGGGATTATGCGGTTTATGTAATTGACTCATTATATATTCTAATGAACGACTGAGGTCAACATTGTATTTTTGTTTAAATGATTCTATATAGTTATGTAACTTATCTAATGTACGCAACTTGAATTCATCTGTTAAAATTTGAACATGATAGTGATCAGGCCATTCAATTACATTGATACTAAAAAAGTTAGTTTTATCTATATTGAAATCAAATACACCCACATCAACAAAGTAATCAATTATTTCAGGTAAACGATTTACATTCCATGCACCAACAGTAACATTAGGTCTAATAATTGCGTTATCTAACGTAAGCAATTCACGTAGATTATTATCTACTTTATTCCATACTGTTCCGCTACGTATTAGTTCTGCTCTTTCTCCTATCTCATCAATACTAGGCCATATTTCCAAGCATTTATGATTCCATTGTCTCCAATAGTTAAAAGCATGTTTACCGCTATATGAAAACGAACTAAGATTAGTATTATATGAAATACGTACATCAAATCTATTATTTTCAACTAACATGTCCATAATTTGCCAATGTTCTGGCATCATTAATGGTTCACCACCCGCAAAGTAAATTCGTTCTACTGTATGCACTTGTTCTTTTAAAAAATCAAAATTAGCAGATTCGTTTACTGCTTCAATGTTCCATACTTTTTCTTGGTCAGTATAGCCCATCTTTTTAGCATCAGGTACCCAAGCACTACTATATCTAGGTCCGCAACTACGACATTTAAAATTACACAAGTTACTAAATCTAAAATCCCAATACTTAAAATCCATTGTAGTACAAGTACCATCTGGTTGTGTTATTTCAGGTATGATTTCAATTACTTTTTTAAATTCATTGTTTCTATATACTCTACTACTTTCTCCTGTAACACGTTCATTGTTAAAGCATTTATCACAAATCTTTGGCTCTATGCCATTAATCATTTCTTTGCGTAACTTTTTCATGTTATCGCTATTCCATATTTCTTCTACAGAATTTTTATTCAGATCGCCGGCATAGTAATGATGAGCCGATGTTAAACAACAAGGCGTTACTTGTCCATCAGGTTCAAAATTCAAATGTATCCACGGCACCACACATATTTTATCGTTATTCATTACCAGCCCTCTATCTTTCTTATTACATCTATTTCTTTTACTAAAGGACCTAAATTATGCTTGTCAGCATTATAATGTCTTTTAAAGAATTTACTTTGGTCACTATCTAATGTACAAATGGGTAGATTCAGTTCTGCTTTCAATGTTTTACCTAAATCATCTATTTTATCTATTGGATTTACATTTCCATACTCATTCCACAATTCATTAAACTCATCAAAGTCTTGTACTTTATTATAATCCCAGTCACTTAACATAGTAAGCATTGTACCTAATCTTGAACCATATATGGCCCATATACCATTCTCTACATCAGTGCCCACATTATGCCATATAGTTAAGTTATCAAAGTTTCTAGCAACAATACTTTGCTTGAACTTAGTTAGTTCAGGTTTCTTGCCACTATCTAAACACATCTTAACGCCTTCACGAAACCCTGCTCTAAATGCTTGAAAGGGTGTGCCATTAGGATATGTTGTTGAATAACAATCATACATACTCCAATACAAACTATTACCATAATCTAAACAAAAATCTACTGTAGTTGTAGGATCACCTTCGCTAGCCTCATGTGTTTTCATATTCATTACATAAGTTTTAGTCCAGCTACTTATACCACCGTTACCATATCTTAATCCATTTATAGCATTGATTGCTCTCCAACGATACTGTGCTAGTTGATAACTAGGGTCTTTATCTGTAAAATCTAATTCAATATTAAAGAAGTCAACATTAGGTAAGTTGTCCCCATCAATCAATATAAATCGTTCAGTATCACTTGCTTCAGCAGCTGCTTTGTGTGCTGCATCACTACCTTTAACACCGTCTACTCTACGTGCCCATGGCACTATATTTTTAATTTTAGTCCAAAAGTCTTCTTTCTTAGGTTCATCATAACTAAGATATATGCAATCTAAATCTGCTATTTCAACAATTGATTGATTCATACAATTTTTCTTCCCATGTTATTGTATCTATTGTATAGTCACTCTCAACTATAATACTGATATCTTCTTTAGCACAAGTAATACCTTGATTACTTTGCACATATTTCATAACGCTTACAAAACTGCTAGGTTTTATTACTTTACCATCAACTACTTTTGCATGAGGATTGCCTTCTGCAAAAGTTTGTCTATCAATAATAATATAGTTACCTTCAAGGTTCTCACAAGTATAACATATTACTTCACCATTGTCATTATAATATAATCTAAATTCAACCATAATGTTCTTTCAATATTTTGCTAAAATCTTTGATATGATAATGAAAGGGATATAGTTGGGGAAAAGTATTAATCTTTAATGTATCATTACATTCATATATCAACTCTTGTGTCCAGTTTTCACCTCGCAAATAGTTAATCCATTTCTTCATGTGAATCATGCTGAATGCTTCAAAATTAGGTAGTGTAGAATTTTCTACTCCTACAATCATGCAAGCAATACTATATGCCCAATCAGTGGTTGCTGGTTCTAAACTATCACATTTAAACAATATTTTATAGTCTTCCCAGTTTTCAAATACATCACGTACTATGTTAAAGAAATCTTCACTAGTTTTACTCTTTTTAAAGTATGTTAATGCATTATAAATATTTGGTAAATTGTTAGTTACTATAAAATCTCGGTATGCATTATTAGTAGATATCTCATTTTTAAAATTTCTAATAGTATCACATACAACCAAATCATGTTCACTTAGTATGTCCCACCAATAGTCTATATTAGTTGGTATATACATGTCTGCTTCTATTTTTATAGTGTAATCGTAGGGACTTGCTTCGTATACTTGCCAATCATTGATCAGTTTCCAATCACTATCAGGAGCTAAATCTCCATATGGTAATGGTACTATATTGTCAAAATAAATGCTAGAAGATGTATTGTTACTTATTAATGTTACATTACTATTTGGTACATTGTCTTTAATACTTTTAGCCAATACTTCGGCACATAACACATAATCTACTTTGTCTGTGTTTTGTGCTAATATTACAAACCCTTTATTCATCTACTAATTCCATAAAGTTACCTTTACTCATACAATGAAAATCTGTATCTTTAATTATTGTATAGGTAGATTTTTCTTTTTTATCAGTAGTCATTAACATGTATTCAGTATTCATGTCAGTATCATTAATTCTATATGCTATGGTTTCTTTACCTAAATGTACTAGTCGCCATGGCATGTAATCTTTTTTGTCAAATGTTTGCCCATTAACAATACGTAGTGCAATCGTTAATGCGTAGTCATTACGAAACATAGCCTCACTAAATTGATATATTTTTGCATAATGGCTATAATTAAGTTGTACCATTTTTAAGCATTCAAATATTTGTTGTGCTCTGATAGATTTGCGAAAAATAATCACAGTAGCCCATAATGTGTCAAAACTATAATTACTAATATATTCTTTTTCATCATGTGGACTCATAAGAAAACTTATTTTGTGAGCACACATAAAATCATCATATAATTCAAATAGTTTATTGAGCTGATCACTATTCACTAGATAATCTGTATCCAGTAACAATGTTTCATCATATGGAGTTAATTCATATGCTCTGTATCTGCCCTTGTTTTTCCATATATCTTTTTGTTTTCTATTTGAACTATCACTATCAGCAATTATTACATTATCAAATTGATATGTTGAATTCACGGGCAATGATTCGTTATCAGTTACTATTGTAACTGGTAAGTTTAAAAAATGATTAATACGTTTTGCACAACATACAGCCATTTCATAATAGTTGACCTTTTCTATATTAAAGGCAAAAAGTAATACACCTTTACTCATCTTTTATTTTGTAATTCTGTGTATTCTAATAGATATTCTTGCATAACAGATTCATACACGTTTATTGCATTTTCTAGTAGTTTTTCTCTGCCTACTAATAATGGATTGTCATGGTTATCTATTAGAACTAATGCTTCTCTGGGATAGTTTGAAAGCATAGATATTAATTCTGGGCTTGATGTCCATAATCCACCACCGTAGGCAAATATCAATTTGCTTTTGTATTTGTCTCTTAAGTAGTTTTTAGAACTATTATGATTAAAACGGGCTTTGGCGTCTTTTATTAATTTCTTTGTATTCATGTAGTTATTTACAATGAATACTTTTGCCCGATATTTTTAAATACCTATTACTGTGCCGTTAACCACCGGGTCCGTAACCCATGCTTTAGTAAACCCGCTAGGTAAAAATGGAGGACGAGTTGTTACTGAAGTTGAAGTTCCTGCATTAACTTGTAAACCAGTTGGAACTTGATCCCATAAAGTTTGTATTGTGATAATGTTTCCGTTATCTCCGTGTAAACCTTGAGTTCCATTAGTTTTTACATTAACACTAATATAAGAACCTTCATAATATTGGTATCTAGCTACAGGTATACCTGGTACATTTCCTGCACTTTGTTTAAATATTTCTTGGTAACTTGTAATCATACCATAATAGCCAATTGTGGGTGCTAAATTATTAAATGTTTGTACATTATAACGTTGTCCCGTATACAGTGGATTAACTGCTGCCGGGCCGTTTCCACCCACTTTAGTTACACCTTGATATTGTGTTCCTGCAACAGTAATAGTTTCAACTGAGCCAGCACTAATAACAATTGTTCCACATTCGGTGGCCAATTGATTAAAGATTATATTACTTTGCGGACCTGTAGTTGCAGAAAATGTAATTGCAAATTGACCGCCCATATTAAAGAAATATCTTGCTGCATCACCTGTAGCAAAAGTTATTGTATGTGTAAATAAAATACTGTTGCGCCATTGTGTTGCATTACTGGTTGTTACTGTTGTAGAAGTACCCTGACTTGCATTGTTAAGGACATTAGAATATATTCTTTGTAAATTATTTACTACTAAAGGATCAAATGTAACTACTGAACCACTAACCGGCGAATACATTGAAGGTATAGTAGTGCCTTGCAATACAGCACATTTAGTAATAGTAGAGATCATTGTATTCCAATCAGTAGCAGATACTGTTGTACCTGTTGCAAGATTTGGAACTAGTTGACCTGACAATGATGTTGTGAATCCAATTGGAGCCTGTCCATAACCGTATTTGCCACTACCAGTACCCCAGACTGCATTCAATTTATTAGATATAGTTGTAGGATCATACCCTACTAGGTTATAATAGTCAGAAGCATATACTATTGATCCGGATGCGTATGTCATTATGGATCCTTATTTAACAGTAACAATAGCTAAAATCTTGTCTTCCGTGTCAATATTTTTATCTTCTAATGCACGACCAATTACGTTAAATGCATTAACTTCATCAACAGTTGCTGATCTTGCTAGTCCATTACCAGCACTTACTAATCTGTCACCCTTTTTAACTCTACCTACTACTTTAACTTTTACACGACCACTTAGTGCAATTGCAGGATGTGTATCATTATCACCAGCAGTACCATTCATTAAGTATGCAGCAGTATTACTAATAACACCAAATACATTGTTACTTAAATCATCAGTACAAATTGTAATTTCATTTACACCACCAATTTCTACAACCGTTCCAACTTCATAAACTGCATCTGCATAAAAACGTTCTGCCAAGTCAGCATAAGTAGATTGTAGTGAAGCACCATTTGCTGCATCAATTGTCCATGTACCTCTTATGATACCTCCACCTGTATTAGCACCTAGATAACTAGTTACTATTTGAGTTGGGGCAATATTACCAGTAAATTGAGTAATTGCATTAGAACCGGTTAAGTAATCACTTACGTTACCGTTTGTATATGTACCACTTGGATTAAAGGGCGAGCCATTACTGTACATATAGTTATCGCATTTGATACCGTTAGTACTTTGTGACGTGAAAGCGATATTACCTGATTGGATTGCTAATGCATTTCCACCAGTTGACGCATTTCCTACAACAGTCCAACTACCTGTCAATACACCAGCAGTGCCAGAACCACCTGTTGTAATTACTTGTGTTGTTACAGAATTAATAACAGCTGAAACAATATTAGCAGCCGGAGTATTTAAATTACCAGTAAATGTAGCTAATCTAGTTGTTAAAATATCTGAACTTAATGCATTTGTAATCGCTAAATTATTACTTGCTACATTTCCAGTAACAGTTAAGTTACCTAATGTTGTACTTCCACCACTATTTGTACTTGTCAATGTCAACCATTGCAATGCGTTTGTTGTATTATCTGCTGGGCATACATTTAATGTGTTTAATGTAGTATTAAACCATAACTGACCCTTTAGTGGATTAGCAGGAGGAGTACTTGAAGCAAAGTTTTCAAGCATTTGTACAAAATTTGTATCAAGTGCTGATCCGTAACCTGCGTGATTTCTACCAGGTAAACTTAAACTAGTACTAACTGTATCAATGGTTCCGTCCTGAATTGTTGTTAGGGTAGTTCCATTAGTTCTGTAAATTGTGTATGCCATTATCTATGCTCCGATTGATATATTTATCTTAAATTGTGACCAAGTTTGTTAGACTTTGTATCCTGATTGTGTAATCTATTTGAATTTGTCTATTCAAACTCTTTTGTACTGGGTGAAAAATAACGTGAGATATTAGTGTTGTTAATGGATTCCCGGCGTCATCTGTACCATAATTAGCTAATAATCCCAATTCGTCAAAAACGTATTGACTAGTAGTTTGGTTAGCATTGTCAAATGCATATTGACCAGTTGGTTCTCCGTAATCTAATAAACACTGGATAATAATATCTGTGTAAACCTTACCAGTAGTGTGATTTACACTCATTTTATTCTTAATTGGATTAGTATTTAAAATACTTGTATCGTCTATGATTTTTGAATAAGTCTGACTGTACAGACTTGCGTTTTGTCCAGTTGTATTTGTGGGCAAATATGTGATAATACCTGTCTGGTCTACACTACTACCACCGTTACCAAAAGCCATTTGATAAATCTGACCAACTCCCCTGTCGCTTAAACTATTAGCAATAGCGATACTAATATTTTCATAGTGGATAGCATTAGACCCATCAAAAAATACCTCATTATTGTTTGGGTCGTGTACTTTTAGAAATCCTTGAATTTCTACTGGAATATTTACTTTTGACATTAGTTATCGCCTCTTTTTTGTACTATTACTTCTTGTGTATTTGGATCAGATATTTTAATAAAACTACTAAAAACAAATCCCCCAGTGTCTTTGACCGGGGAATTATTTGAGTTTTTCAACTTGTTTTCCGGTATGTAAGTTTTATTGTTATTTTCGTTCATATTTTATTTATCATTTAATTTTCACCGTATTGTAGAAATTTTGCAACATCAGTATTGCTTATCTGCAAAGGTGTTCCGGAATTATTCCAAGTTTTATTATAATATGCTAAGTCTAACGTTCTACTAGCTGTCAGTCCATACGCAACTGCATATTTTTGATGCACCTGTATTGTTCCTGATCCTAAAATACCTCTGGTCAATCCAGAAATTGTATTGGTTAGAGGGTCTACACTTAGATAACGTATCTTTTCACCATCAATATTTATAATTCCACCCAAATATAATGTTATTGACAGATTATCATCAGCACTTACATTTCTAATAAATGTTAATGTTGATACCCCATTGATTCTATTTAATGTATAATCTGAACTAGGTACAGTTACACTAGTAGTTTGATTATATACTATAATATGTTTTACTATATCAACATTATTAGCAATTGCTACGGTTAATGAATTAGTTACAGTGGCAGTAATCGTTTCTAAATCTACAATGTTTTTAATATTATGTAGGTACGCTATATCATCACCAAAGTTAAATGTCTGAGTTAGCCATGTACCGTCATCACTATTAGTACGATATACGACTGGATTATTGAATTTGTCAATATCAATCTTAAACGTCATTTCATTTGGAGTTCCACCGTCTATAGTATTTGTAATAATTACGATGTCTCCACTATTAAGTGTAGTATTGATTGTTAAATTATTACTGTTATCCAAACTCACCTCACTAGGTAATAGTCTGTATCCGTTAACGGTTACCCATGCTCTAGTATTATCATGGTAATATATAGGAATATTACTTAATGATGTTGGGTTTGGAATAGCAAATGTCTGTGCACCTGATATATATGTAAATTCGTTTGTTTGCAAATATAATCTATCTGTTTCGTTATATGTCGTAATAGCAATTATATCTGTACTTAATGATGCACTAGCTAATGTCAACACACCTGAAGTTGAATCAAACGTATAGTCTGTTGTTAACTGCAAACGTAATCCATTCTTTTCAACGATTGCATTTGTAGTGTTGTCTTTACCAAAATAGTTAGCAGATGTTATAGTTGTACTGGTAGAATCTGTCACTATTTGAGTTGTAGGAACACTATACATAAATTCAGTATTTTGGAAGTCATTTATACTTGTATCAAGTATCGCCCATGATATAAAATCAGTTTCTTGATCATATGTAGTATTAAATTCTATCTTCATATAAGTATATGAACCCAATCCATATGTAATTGTATAATCTGTTAAGTATGTAAGTTTTGTACCATTGTGATAAACAACAGGGTCTGTTACGATAGCAATATATTCGTTAGTTAAATTAATCTCACTAAATCCTGTTATTGGATTAGTTGTGATTGGGAAATTATCACTACTATTTCTTGATACCTGTTTACCATTACCGACTGCATATATTTCAAGCATAACTAAATTTCCTGCAGAAATAGGTGCAGTTAATGTTACTGATTTGTTAATCCAATCTACTGTATAACCGATCGGGTTAGATATCGTAGTTATTGGATATATGCGTGTACTTAATCCAGTACTATTATCAACTATGAATACACTTAGTGTAGATGGAACTTTTACAATATGATCAAAGCTAATAGTATTAGTACTATCCATCGTACCTATTACTTGTTTCATTTTGAAACCGGTATAGCCAATGATTGGTATAGTACCTGAATCACTTATTTCAAGTACATTTTGATCGTCCCAACTAGAACCAGGCGTTGTGGTTACTGTTAGTGAAATACTATCTGTCATATAACCTGCTATTAATTCTTCAGGTCCATAACCATATAAGAAATCTTGTCCTGTTACTATACTATTAGGAGCAGCAGGAGTTAATGAACTTGCATTGCTCCAAGATATACCATCAGTACTTCTTATAATAGTTGCATTATCACCACTAGCATAGTAGTGAATATTTGCGAACATAACATTATTTAAATTGTTAACTGTTAACGATGTGTTTGTACGTTGTGTCCAATGTATACCGTCTGTACTTGTTACGATAGTACCGGCATCACCTACTAATACAAATTTACCATTAGCATACACACCACTTCTGAATGTATTTGATATCGTAGATCCAGAGATGATACTCATAATCCAATTAGAACCATTAATACTATACCAAATTTCTGCATTTTCACCTGCAGTAACAATAATATCACTATTAGATACTATAACGTAGAATGTGCTTAAACTAATATTAGGTCTTGCTAAATACCAATCAACACCATTAAAACTAGTTACAATGATACTTGTAGTACTTACGACTGGAGCAGATGTATTAATACCGGAAACAATATAATAACCTCCTCCTACAGCTATTAGACCCTTAAAGTTAGGAACATTTATATTTGCTATACTATAAATTGTGTTTAAAGTAGTTGTATTAAACTTGAAAACGCTAGTCCAAATTACTCCGTCAGTACTGCGTGTAATATAGTTTCCTACACCATAGTAATAATTGTCATTACCTACAATAACTTGGTTTACTTGATCTTGTGGATAGTCAACTGGACTACTATCAAATTCTTCATCACTAAATCCAATAGTATCAAATAACGTAGTTTGACCTTGACCTAACCATATAGTGCCATTATAGCTTATCAACATAGGATCATTCAATGATAACGTTGAAATGAAGTACTGATTGTTGTTGAATATAATATCAGTAATATTCAATGTATGCTCTGCTACTGTATATAATTGCCAATTTAACCCGTCTGTACTTGAAATTAACAATGAATTAGCATTGTTTTCTCCTACAGCTAGAAATTTTGTTCCATCATATATCATTGCTTTGATTTTTAAATCTCTGGGATAGAATTGTTGGCCTTTTAGTATTATATCTTCAGGTATAATATCTTCTGGGCTAAAACTGTTACCATAATAAACTACACCCGGATATGATATTCCCTGAACCAGTTGTACTAAATCTTTAGCAGGCATATTTACAGTAGGTTGATAGTATGCAATAATTCTATCTAGTGCATTTAATGCTCTATCACTACTTTCTAGCAATTGCCAATTTGCAGGATTAAATGTTGAATCATTGTTACTTTTAATACAACTATACACATTACCCTCATAAACTACAATAGAATTATATTCGTGCTTGTAACTCGGTCCCATTACTAATGGTTCTGGTATGTATGCAAAACTAGTTGCGGTATTAAAATTAAACTGACTCCATACTACTGGGAGTTGCATATTACTATCTTTGTATACTGCTACTGTTCCGTACTTAGTAGTAGAATCCCATTTAACTGGTTTAACATAATAAGAACCAAAGTTAGTTGGCGCTGTTCCTGAAATAGATGCGATTAAAATACTACCGGTAGTACCTGACACTACAGTAATCTGTGATATAGTTATAAGTGCATCATTTGCAGGTGTAGTACCTGCTACACCAAAATATGATCCTAAAGTTTCTCCAGAAATTTTAATTTGATCTCCATCTTTATAACTTGTACCGCCACTTACTATTTTCATGTAATAGTTGTTAGTTACATTATATGGATTAAATTTAGGAGCATATATATAAATCGTAGCTAAAGTAGAATCATACATTAGATTAGAAGTACCGTCTGGATTTGTAGGATTATTATACGGATAGTAATCTATAGTGTTAATTGTATAGAAATATGTTAATGCACCTTGTATTTGTCCTGGTTGTAACGTGCTAGGACCAAAGTTTAATTCTACATTAACACTTTGAGATGATGAACCAGGTGTAGTTACTATCACTGGCATTACTGCACCTTGTAAACTTGCAAGATTATTATCTAATGCAACACCAGACACAGTAAATGTTTTTACTCCGCCAGTAGTTACAGGCACATTATATGTATGTCCGTTTGCTACATTGGTACCACTAGCCATTGATATAGACAATATTTGTCCAGTAGTGCTTACAGTATTAACTATTATAGTTACATCATTTGTCGGACTTGTTCCTCCAAAACGTGTACCGCTAAAGGTAATAGTATCATTAGTTGCATAATTTAATCCTGGTATAGCAGTTAACTGTGCAGTATAATTTGCAGAGGTACTTGTTATAATACTTTCAATATTAAATAATGCACCAGTACCTGATCCACTAGTGGTGTCCTGGTTTTGTTGACTATATGTATTAGAAACTTCCGTTACTGTGATAGTACAATTATTAGCCGGTGTTGTACCTGCAAGACTTGCACCCGAGATAGTAATAACATCATTAACACTATATCCAGATCCAAAATTAGTTATGGATGCATCATATGTGCCGCCTAACAATATATTGTTAATTGTAAATATTGCTCCGGTTCCACCTGTTGGACTTACTGTTCCTGATTTATTAGCGTATGCTACAGTAGCATCTAATAATTCGGTGCTACTACTAACATCGGCTAAATGTGTTTGCGTAGCAGGATCTATACTCATATCAATAAATTTGGTTCCCCAAAACTGATTTGGCTTCCATACATTTACTTTTGACTCATAACTAGTTCTATCAAAACGCATTGTAGTGTTTAGACCACGAACATTTATGTTACTAGTAATTGCAATAGCACGTGCAGTTACAATGAAATTATAAGTTGCAGTTGGATCTATTGTAGTAAATTTTAATTTTTCTTGTCCTTGCAAACTATGTGAGTATGTATTGTGTAATGATATAGATATATCTTCCCCGTTAGTTAATTTAGCAACAACAAATACATAGTAGTAACCATTGGGAATAGCACTTGTACCATTTGTACATGTTGAGTAAATTAAATCACCTGTTTGTAATTCTAATGTAGGGACTACGATAGTGTTAGTTAAGAAGTTAATATCAGATTCAGGGAAATCAACACTATAACTACCACTAAACACTATAGTAGGTTGAGCAGCATAATTTTCGCCTGGATCTAGTACGTCAACACCAATGACTTTATCACCATCCATTACAGCAACAAGCACTGCTTCACGTGTTGGTGCTGGATATATTGTTGTGTCTATATAAGCAGTTACAGATGGAGGGTCAATATAACCTCTACCACTATCTAATACAACTACTGCAGGGAGATCAACTGTTACAGATGCGCCAGGTAAGTGTACGCTAATGGCAGTACCATTTAATCCTCTAGACAATCCACCTATTAATCCATTATCTCTATTAACGCTTGTGTAACTAATAGTTTCATTATCAATATTTAAAATGCCTTCTGAAGGAATACCTCTAGCATTATCAATGTATAAGGCCACATCAGTTAATGATACATATTGAGATAATAATCCAATTTCAAAATTTGGCAGTGGTTGTAACGATAGGCCAAAATTACTAATCCAATCATTATAACTTGGTGCATCCCATATTGAATTTGCTAATCCATATTCATTCTTGTTTACATTAGGATTAATAAATTGTAGTTTAGGACTATCAAATTTACCAGTTATACTATTGTATGTTAGTGGTAAATCAAAGTCTGTACTAGTACTAGGGTATGTATCTGTAACTGTATATTCATAACTAAAATCTTTAATTACAGTATGATACGGTTTTACTTCGTTAATATAGCCACTTAGTAACGTATCATTATCTGTATAGTAATTAACTTCTTGTTGTAACTCACGTACAGTATATGACACATCGGCAAAACTGGTTTTATTTAACCATGGCAAGTATCCGTTATTCTCAGCACTTTCGCTTTGAATATATTCAAACATTAATATTAATGCTTGGTTTCTATATATTTGTAATGGGCCAATAAATATCTGTTCATTCAATGCACGTATGATATAATATGTTTCTACTGATGGGAACGCATCGTATGGTACAGTATCAAAGAAATTATCACCAAAACCAATCTTGTTAGTTTGGTAGTCCCATAATACATCTGATAGTTTTACAGTACCATTTTGCAAACCAATTCTAGTCCATTGACTATTAGTGTATAAGTATACTTCACGATTGCCCTGACCATTCTTAGCTACACCTACAATCATTCCTTCTCTTGGTGTAATTCTATATAAGTCTGCAAATATACCAACTTCTGCATTTGTTTTTGTAGTGTTGCCATATCCAGTAGCCCACCAGTATACGCTTGACCATAAATCACTGGTTGTAAAGAATTCTCCGCTAGTGTTCAAATATGTAAGATTGCTAAATTCACTTGCTGTATACTGACTTAGTATGTTATTTGCAAATTCTATATAATTCTTTAATGCATTATATCTGTTAATAAACATACTTTGTCTAGGTCTTACACTAATGCCAACTTGCATATACGCAGGCAATCTAAAGTTAGGTACGTTTGCACCTGTTTCATCTAAACCTGCAAAACTTTCTAGTAATCTATTGTATAATCCACTAGGACTTGTATTTGTTGCAGTTGGTAGTCCTGGTAAGAAATCATCTGCATAATTACTTTTTATAATCTTAAAGTTATTATGTATTTCATTATCAACTGTACCAGTACCAAATCCAATGTGAATATTTGTATTCAATCCATTAACATAATCACGCACATTATATAGTGCGTATGCATCAGGGCGTAGTGGAGCCATGTATGCTATACCACTATTTTGTGGGTTTGCGATATATTGCTCTATAATTGAATCAGTTAATGTTTTACCTTTACTTAACTGATTTGTGCCTCTTACCCAGAAATAATATAATGATACTAAATTATTATTAGTGTCAACACCGTATGATGTTGTATACTTTAGCATATCGTAAGGGGTGCCCGGACCTGTATAGAACGCAGGTGTAACACTACTTTCTATCCATGTATATACAGTAACTGTACTACCGGGGAATAAGTTAGCCCAATACTTAGCATTATATGCTATATCATCTTGGTGATAATTTAAAAACTTAGTTGAACTTGTATCAAACCATGTTTTACCTACTTGATTGCTATTCCAAACTATTGAAGTTGATTTATAGTTTGTATTGTTATATCCTGCAGGATCAACTGTACCAATATAATCTAAATTCTCACATACACCACCTAACATCTTACCGCGTAATGGATCAATATAATCTAGTGATATTAAATTTTCATCAGTTAAGTTATTGTATAATTGAATTTTTTGAATTTTATTTACATCTACTACAGGAGAACTATTTCTGAATACACTCCAATCTTGATTTCCAGTGCTATTAAAGAAAATATTAAACTTTCCGTTAATTGTTCGTGCTAAACTAGTGTTAAATTTTGGGCTACCAATAATAACAGTATTGTTATTAAAATCTAAACTAGATCCATACATTGGTAATGAACCATAATCACTTGTATTGTCATTAACAGGTTGTGCATAAACATATTGACCTATGTTTAATAAAGCCTCATTGTAAGGGCTGATATAATCAAACATATATGCAGCACCTGCATTGTCAAATGAATCTATAAACGTTGTAAGATTTAAATCAAACACCGTGTTATAGTGCATGTTTGTGTCAACATAGTCAAAGAATGTTTCAGCAAAACGATTTGCTCTAGGTGAAGTTACTACAAAACTATTTTGTTCGTTAAACTTAATATTATATCCAAACTGACTATTATTTTGCGGGTGGGGTTCTCTTATAACTTGTGTTATAGTATATGGTGCTATTCCCATTTCATAGAAATAGTTACCATTCAATACTGTTATGTTAAGTTTGTTGTTAGCGGGACCTAAATCAGTATTAATCAATCTGATAACTAATCTAGGATCACTTCCGTTATCATCCTGTGTAGTATATGCAAATACATTATTAATCTGTGCAAGATTAATAGCCTCTGCCATTGCAAATGCATCGCCAGTAGGTATCATTACGTTATAGCCATTAATGAATATATCAGTTGCACCCAATTGATTATTTGCTGCAATTAATGCAGTAACAAATCCAAAGCGTTTACCTTCGTTGGTAAAACGATACACAGCACCTTGTTGTCCCTGTACACCCAAATCATAAGGAGATCCAATTATAACTTCACTTCCAGTACTGTTGCAACTAATGCTTGTACCAAATTGTTGATTTGGTATTACACCATTAATGTCTTGGTAGCTTGTTAACTGGTCACTCAATACAAGTATAGTATCACTTATAGTGATAACGTCACCTGCTTTAACACGTGGACCAATAATTGTAGTGTATAAAAATGTTTTATATTTTGTGGGGCTAATTGGCTGTCCGTTGATAGTTAATATCATATTGCTTGTAGGCATCCACGGCGTAACTACTGCATATATCTCAAAATTTTGGGGAGTATATTGAACTTGCCAAGTTTCAACTAATCTGTCGTATACCCATACAACACCTACATTTGGTACGGGTGGTACTTCAGGATCACTACTTAATTGTACATGGTATGTTGGAGATCCAATGAATATTTTAGTTGCATCATGGTTAACTGCAATACTTGCACCAAAGTTATCAGAACCTTGAGTTTGAATCTTTGGTACCGTTGAACCAGGTATAGGTTGATTTAATTCTGCGCTACTATTGATATAAATTAATCCAAGAATATTAAACTGATTATTAACAGCCTGTGCGTATGTATTTGAACCATTAATAGCTGAAATTGTACTTGGTGTTATGCTATATCCTATACGTTCAACTGTGTGAACTGTACTAGTATCAGTGGTACTATCATATTCAGCAGTAATAACTGTTACATAGTTACCCACACCTAATATGTATGTTGGTGTTAAAATAGGTGCAGTTGATCCTTTACCTATTGTTAAATTATATATATTATAATGGTCTAAAGTATAGAATAATTCTTCATAAATTATACCATTAAACTCAGCTTGAGAAATATAAATCTTTGTTGTATTTGTAACACTATCGTATGTACTATTACTAGAATTTACTGTATAGTTTGCTTTGTCAACAGTTGGATCTATTGAAATAGTAACTGATACTACAGATGATAAATCAACTTTTCCTGTTATAACAAAATAATAGCTTCTATATTTTTGATTGAATGCAGGATCACCGGATGCTGGTGCTGGTGGATAAACTGCACTGTTTGGATCGTATGAACCATTTAAGTTGTAACCTGCTTGTGCATCATAACCAAATCCATACAATACTGAACTGCCATATTGACTATACTGCACAAACGCAGTACGTTTACCTGGGGTAAATGTAGGTATTACATTACCTCTTACTTTAAAGAATTTATCTAATGGATTAGTTGAAGCACTTACAGGTGCATTTTCGTAAACTTTAATGTACGCTGAGACATTAGTTCCGGTAGTACCTGTATAGTTAGAACTTAAAGTAATTTGATTACCGGCTTGACCTGATATGCTATATGAAACATTATTAATATATATTACTTGACCAATAGCATTACCAATTTCATTTTCAAAATAAGTATCACTTGACGAATTTAAATTAATAATTATCTGCGAATTTCCATGTGTAACTTGTACCGTAGATGTTAATGTAAATGTGCTTGTAAACGGAATGTATGCAAAATCAACTTGTTTGTTAAAATACATTACGCTATTAATCTTTGGTGCGCCCACAAATAAGTAGTTACCATCACCACTAAATGCCATACTAGTACCAACATACTTATTCACTACTGGAATAATTTGTTCTTCTACTAATGCTTCTACTTCAGGAAGTTGAACTATACGATAAATGTACAAATTACTTTGGCTATCATTTGGTTCGCTGATGATTAAAAATTCATCATTGCGAGCCATTTGTGTACCAAACCCAACACCATGCGTTATAGTATCTGTTTGAATATATCCTTGACCGCTTTTGATATATTTGTAAACTTTACCTTTGATCGGGTCAGAAACATAATAACCTAATTTAGGAACATAAGCTACTGAACTACCTAATGCACCGTTATTTAAACTGAATAAATCAAAATTGCTATCATTATAATTAATAACTTTTTGATATAGTGCCCAATCGTTAGTATTCGCTTTATCTACCCATACATTAGTATAAGTGAATTCGTTTGATAATAATGGTAGTGAATTGATCTTTGTAGGATCACTTACTCTCATATTATTAAGTTTATACAACAATCCAAAATTACTAAAAGATATATTAGTAGTTGAATTAGATAAGGTTAAATTAACCAACACAGACGTATTACTAACTATTTGTTGGACTGTATAGAATCCATCAATACGTGAATCATAATGTGCAATACCAATTACATCATATTGACTTAAACCATGTGGAATAGTCGTTGTAAGTACACACGTATTGTTAAGATTGTTAGCTACTGATGTTATATGGCAGCTCAAACTTACAGGAGTAAATATCTTCCATGTACTTTGATTATCAGCTATCCAAATATAATCATTAGCATACACAGAATAGATACTAGCATTGTCTAATCTTTCAACTGTATAAGAATATAATGTAACATCATCTAAATTAACATAGCCTGCGTCCGGCAAACTATTAACCATACTGCTAGTATCTACTGGTAGTAAATTAGTGTCTGATAACATTCTACCATAATTAGCAATTTTAGTTAATGGTACTTGTTGATTGGCTTCGTCAATATTATTACCATTAATCAATCCTATTATTGAGGGGTTGCCGTTTAATAACGATTCGTCTAATGTAAATTCTACAAAGTTACGATTCAATACTCCACCATAACTACTATTCAATATCATCCAATTTTCGTATATATCATACTGCATTGCATTATTTTGAATTGTTGCATTTAATAAATTATTAGCTGCAGTTAATGTACCCTTTTCTTCAATCATGTTTTGATAGAAGTTTACTTGAGATATATTGTTTAAATCTGCTTGTGCTAGATAATCTCTAGGTCTAAATCCTATTAAACTAAATGGTAATAACTCTCCATCGGTATCTATAGTGGATCTGTATGTATCGTAATAGAAATTAGTTTCGCTTGCACGTGTGCTAGGATTAGGTAGTATCCCTTTATCTATTTTATCATAATTAGTTAATAACCAATCACTGTAGTTGAATGTGGTTGTGGGTGCTATAACTGTCTGATTAGCCATAAAGTACTGTCGTTTATATGTTACGATAGTACCTTTGTTGTATTTTGTATTAGGAGCCCATTCTTGCACATTATCTGAATTGATTATAAATCCGGGCGCATATAAAGTTCCATCCCATTGATTAGTTTTACTTCCTCTTAGATATAAACGTTGTTGACGTAATCCAGTAATCAAATTGTATATTACATCATTGAATAATGTTTGATTATCAAAAATTATTGCGTTTTCTATAGCACTAATATCTGCTTTAAAATAACTGATAGCATCACCGTTAGTCAAAACTTTAGCAGTAAAAGTATTGCTTTGTCTATAAATTGCCATATCACTTAACTTGATAGGTACTAAATTTTGATTTAAAATAAAGTTATCTTGTAAGTATGTGAAAGGTTGTATGATTCCGTTAGGTGTCACTATATGAATTTGATTAGCACATGGGTTTAAGTTAATAACACTACCTACTTCCCATCCAGTTCTAACCCAGTATAGCAACTCAGCACACATTTGATACCAATCTAATTGAGTACCATTTTGTATGTCATCAAAAATCATTCCCTGAGTTTCTAAATAATTACCATATCCTAATAAGAAATTAACTAAATCAGTTAGTGATAGTTCAGTACCATAGGCAGTATAATTAATTTGATCACTAAATTGTATAGGTGCATTTACTGTTAAGTCTATTACCGTGATAGGTGTTACTTTTCCATTAGCGAAAGGATTGTAACTTACAAAATATGTTTTATTCTGACTATTTCCAAATATTTTGAATCCAGTACTTGTTTTTTGAACAATTACTGAACTGTATACTATACTATCATTAGGTTCATTTGAGTGTAAGATAACATTAACGTTTTCACTAGGAATCATTAATGAAGTATTTGTGCTATTAGGTGATCCCTTTTCAATAATAAAGTTTAGTTTATTTTGATCACTATAACCACTGACTCTATAAGTTAATCTTACATCTAAGTTTTCAAACAAAGTTTCAATTATAGTAGTACCATTTACTCCATACTGATTTAGATAGTCAACTATCCAATTGATATAACTATGTGATGCATTGTTTGCATCATGACCATAGAACTGTGTATTTTTAAGATTTGGTGGAGTTCTTAATCTACCATATACTAAGTATTGATTGAATTCGCTATAGTATTGATATACATCTAAGTCTAGCCCCAATGTAAAAAAGTCACTAGGTCTTGTTAATGCATATATTCGCATTAAATCAAATGGCCATGTACTACTTTTACGATAACTATATTCAGCAGGACCCATATCTCCTACTACCCAATTTGTGTTAAATGTTTTTGCGTTGTAGTTACCAACAACTGTTTCAAATGGGCTTAATAGATTACCATTACTATCTACTGGTAAAATATCTAATAATCTTGGTCTAGCAAATCTACTGTCAACATAAGGTTGTCCATTATTATAGATATAACCATTACTTAAATCAGTCCATAATAATGTATTATTACTTGTATATGGTGCAGGACCATATCTATCTATCCACCAACTAGGTTCAATAGTAAAGCCTAACATTTCCCATGGTGTGTCGTGGGGCGTTGCAGTATCATACAACCAAAGATATATACCTCTCCAACTACCTTGATTGAAGTTAGTATTTGTTAGTTTGTTTTTTGATCCAAGATAGTTCCATGTATATTCGTTAGTTTGGTCATAGTACTGAGTAGCAATATCAATACGATTTAATCCCACCCAATTTAAAACACCTACGTTATATAATTTAAATAAGTCTGACTGTTTATATCCTGTAGTTCTGAACTGCCCGGGGAAAACATCATAATAATCTACAGGAATTCTATTAGCTATTTTAAGATTATTAAAGACTCTATTTTCAAATTCAAATAATACACTATCTCTAGGATCACTAAAGAAATTAGTTAATGGATCATAATCTCCGTATAACTTACTAAGACTTCCATCGTGCCCCCTGATAAACTGAGTAGGTTGTAAGTAAGTTTGGTCTAATACAACTTCTGGTACATACGCAGAATAGAATCCTACTTTAGTGGGAGTACTTGGAATATAACTTCCATAAGTTTGTGTATACTCTTTAACTACAACAATATCACCATCATTCAATTGTGTGGCTAGTAACACGTATGGATTATCTGCATTAACAAAATAATCAATATCTTTTATCAGTTGTTTATATTGAACTATACCATTATTTGTATATTGAACATATAACAAAACGCTATAATAATTTGCATTTTTAAAATCATATACTCTTTGTAATGGATATACAGTATTTGATATTCCTATCTTAAACGTATATGCATTAACATAAGTCGGTGTTTTACTAGGAATCATATCACTCCAGAAAAACGGACTTGATGTAGTTTTTGTTGAAGTTATGATTTCTAATACTTCGTCTAACATGTCAGGTGCATTGTTATAAGGAGTATAATCTTGATTAGAAACCGTGTTTAATAGTAACGCTTTAAATTTAGTATACTCAATAGAATTATAGCTGATACTGTTAAAGAAATTTGTTTCTTGTCTTCTAATGAATGCAGCTGCAGTTACTAAACTTGCGCTGTTTTGTGTAATTCTCGTACCGTATGGTACAACGTTTCCTAAATCTCTGTAATTGTTTGCACCAAACGGATCGCCTGTAAAATTATATACGTTATTACAAATACTCTTATAGTGACCTCTGATATCACCTGCATTTATAGTAGTGATTGCATCATTGAATGGATTTTGTTCTAAGTTGCTAGGTATCTCATAATAACCAGTACTACTTATTTCATCACTATATATCATTATCGTGATTAGTGAATTTGTGTTCAATGATGTAGTTAAATTAACAACAGTTGATCCATTACTAACTGTAACATAGTACTCTGTATTAGCAATTCTGTTATTGTTTATATACACAACACTAGTAGGCCATGGTGTTGTGGTGCCATCTTTCATTGGTATATCAATGGTAAAGCTAACTATTGGTAAACCAGCAGCACCAGTATACTCATATCTAAAAATTTGATATTGAAAACTTTTACCAACAGCAGTTTGCCATCCAATTTGTCTAGTGTAATTATTAGGATCAGTATATTTAAATACAAATCCATCACTTACTGGTAATGTTACTGATGTTCCACTGTTAACAAAATTAAATGTATCTGTGTTTAACGTACACACAAAATTAACATCATTCAAATTACCTACACCACTATATTGAATAGGAAAATTAAGAA